>Ga0265797_10000470_pt1 | contig 73578 bp, 64 predicted proteins | sample P2T30metagenome_FD_192433 | JGI IMG/M metagenome (GOLD analysis project Ga0265797, IMG submission 192433) | Plant litter microbial communities from East Loma Ridge, Irvine, California - P2 T30 | ecosystem: Environmental > Terrestrial > Plant litter > Unclassified | place: USA: California...
TTCTCGGCAAGATTGGCACCGACATCATGGACAACAAGTGCTCATGGCTGATCAACCAGGCCCTGAAGAAGGTCACTCCCGAGCAACGAAAGGTGCTAGAGGAGAACTACGGTCAGAAGGACTCGCAGAAGGAGGCCAAGGTCAAGGAGCTGTACCATGAGCTTAAGCTGAAGGAGTTCTACGAGCAGTGGGAAGAGGAGCGCGTTACCGAGCTGAGGGCGAAGATCGACAAGGTTGATGAGAGCGAAGGCTTGAAGAAGGTCGTCTTCGAGGTTTTCCTCCAGAAGATCTACAAGAGGAGCAAGTGAGCTGAAGACTAATTATACCATAGGTGGAGAAACACCTCGGGTGTCCACAGAATCTAAACGAACTGTCCGAACTTTCCATGTGGCTCGCAACAAATTGTCGCATCAATCAACTAAAATGCCATTGACACATATAAAGTAAAATACAACAGCTTGTAGTGAACCACCGGCGCAGATGCCATTGGAGGCGTGGGTGATGAAGGAGCTTGCACATCCAATGGCATACACGTGGACGAATCGCGCTAGGCGCGGGCCGGCCAAAGTGGAGCGAGCCATCCCACCACCCTGTCGCGAGATCCAGTGACGCCGCGTCGCGTCTGCAACCACGAACCTTTTGTTCCACCACTACTAAAACGACAACACGCATGCCTCTCGTTCTCGCGTACTCACCCGCGCATCTGACGGGTACTAATATCTATGTTTATCTTCGCGCTAAGCGCAATCTGAAGGATGGCGGTACCTGACAATATGGGGGCCAGATTCTGCGACTCAGGCGCCCTGTCAATCAAAGTGGCGTGGTTTACTATGCCCTGTCCCGTGTAACCACCATACTGAAAGTACTCTTTCGTCTTCTGGTCTCTGTTACTTTACTGGGCCAGCATGTTTTCTAACTTTGCCAGTGCAATATCTGGTAATGCTCCAGAGAGAGCAAGCAAAGATGAAGGAGCTTCACTCACGTCGGTCCTCGAGACACCCACCCTACGCGTGGAACTGGCACTCCTCGTCCTCCTGAGCATCGATGCCATGCGAAACGATCTCACGGCCACCTTTGAGCCATACAACAACCCCGAACCGAAACCCTCCGTTGCGACCCGGTCGCCCGCACCCAAGCCTGGAAATCAGGCACCAGATCTCATGAGCTTCGACCAGCCGAGACAAACCACCAAACCAGCGCCTCCCACTAGGCAATCATCACAAGAACATGAGTCCACACAAATGCAGGCTTTGCGACGGAGCGCCTTGACATTCTTCGATAAATGGCGGGCAAGTGTCATGCATCGAATATGCGACGTCCTCTCTGTACGGGGTGAGACTGTCCGGCAGGCGAAAGCAAAGCGGAAGCAAACGCTGGACCAAGCCGACAGGCAAAACCAGGGCATCTCTTCACTCATCGATTTCGACGACCTCGATCCCTTCGCAAACGCGGCTCCCACACGACCCAAGAACACAAGACACGGACACTATGAGGTGATCGAGACTAGACTGCTATCTCTTGAGGAAGATAAGCGTGTGCTGGTTCTACACTGCCTCCTGCTGCTCTTACTGAGCTTGGAGCAATACTCGGCATATTCGCGCATCTTGTTGCTACGTCTGGCAAGCAGTCTCAGACTAGAGGCTGATTTGCTGGGCGAGCATGAGAAGTCGGTTGCACAAGGTCTGCTAGCCACAGCTGCCTCTCAGATGGACGCCGAAGCGACAGCCAAGAACCAAGCGTCAAATGACGCAGTATCTCGCCGTTGGAAGGTTGGTCTCGCGACTGTGGGCGGTGCGGTCCTGATTGGTGTTACTGGCGGTCTTGCTGCGCCTTTACTCGCCGCAGGCCTGGGTACTGTCATGGGCGGACTGGGCCTGGGCGTGGTTTCAACGTATCTTGGTGCGTTGGCGGGCAGCTCGGTGCTTGTTGGATCACTATTTGGAGCCTACGGTGCGAAGATGACGGGGCGTCTAATGGACCAGTATGCGAAAGAGGTTCAAGATTTCGAATTCCTTCCGGTCCAAGGTATGTAAAGCGGAGATGAAGTCTTGCTTGAAGCTAAATGTACCAGATCCCGATCGACCGACGAACCAACGCGAGCTCGATTGGGCTGATGAGCAAGATGCGCGCGACCCACAGAAACGTGAACAGCATCGATTACGCGTATCCATTGGCGTTAGCGGCTGGCTAAGCTCCCCTTCCGACGTCAGCAAGCCTTGGGAGGTGGTCGACTCTGGTACAACTGAGCCATTCGCATTGCGTTTCGAGCTTGATGCAATGCTGCGTCTCGGCAACTCCCTCAACGATGTACTCTTCGGATACGCTTTCGATGGCGTCACATACACTGTCGTCAGTCGTACGCTTCTTGGCGCGCTGTACGCGGGTTTGTGGCCTCTTGGTCTTGTCAAAGCTGCCAGTGTCTTGGATAACCCTTTCCTCGTTGCACTTGCACGAGCCGACAAGGCTGGCAAGGTTCTTGCACATGCTCTTATCGATGGAGTGCAAGGGAAGCGACCTGTCACACTTACAGGTTACTCAGTGGGTGCACGTGTCGTGTACGCATGTCTGATCGAGCTTGCGGAACAACACGCGTTCGGTCTTGTCGAGTCTGCTGTTCTTATGGGCACTCCTGCCCCTGCCAACAGCAAGCGTTGGAGGCAAATACGGTCAGTTGTTGCGGGACGCGTTGTCAATGTTCACAGTACGGAAGATTACGTACTCGGTTTCCTCTATCGATCTGCCAAGCTTCAGGTAGGTGTTGCTGGTCTACAAAAGATCGAAAATGTCCATGGCGTGGAGAATAGTGATGTAAGCAAGCTTGTCAGTGGCCACGACCAGTATCGGTACTTGGTCGGTACGATACTTGTCAAAGTCGGACTCGGTGATGTGGATTTCAACAAGGTCGCCGAACAAGAACGGGCTCTTGAAGAGGTAGAAAGGCGGAAGAAACAGGCACAAAAGGAAGCTAAACGCAAGGCAACGACTGAGCGAACGAAAGACCCTGTCGCCAGGCCTCAGCCCCGAAGTCGACCGGTTGCTGCGGCTCACGACTCTTCGAACTCTCTGATAGATCTTACAGAGCCAGAGCCGACCAAAGCTCCTGCCCCCAACAGCGATCTGTCTGGTCTTTCCTTCACCTCCACTGGCGTATCCGCGACTGAGCACCCCTCTTCGAACGTCGAATCGTCCACCCCGACTCTGCATAGAACACCGGTGGAAGAACCCAAGAGCTTCCCTGATACCACTACGAGATCGTTCCCAGAACCACACGATCTATCAAGCCCCGAGAACTCGACTGTCCGGCTGCAGAAGAAAGGGACCGAAGTCGCTGTCACCGAGGTTCTTGTCTTGGAAGGTAGTGATGCCGCTAAGGACAAGAGTATTGATAACGAGCATGATGACGGGTTTGACGACTTCGACTATGATGCCGAAGAAGTTAGTAGCGAGTTTGGAGAACTCAGCATGGTAGAGCCGCTGCCTATGGACGACTTCGATTATGGGTTGATGTAAGGGCGCATGGACCAATCACATCTTCCTGATAGCTCGCAAGGCTCACCCAACCTGACTAGTGGCCGCCAGATGGTACGCCTCGATTATGCACGTTCCTTGTATGACGGCTTACATGTAAGGCACCAGCTTGGCTTCCAAAGAACCAAGACACGGTGCTCAAGCCTCGGATGATAAGCCGGATTAGTGAACGCGTTACGCGCGTAACGGTATAAAGTCATATGTCTTCAATCAAGTTAAGGAAAATCGTTCTACATCCCACTTTAAATTGATCAGTAAAAGCGGGCACTGTGACGGAAACACCAACCATCTTGCTGACTTCAACCCATCCATCATGCTATTAGCAAAACATCCTACATCCACATCACCGTCCCCATCCTTCTCTATACTCGGACCGCGGATATCTCTCTGTACCCCACAACCATACACCACTGGCGAACTCATCATCCTATGTACATGGCTCGGCGCCGCCCGAAAGCACATCGACAAATACATCGCCGCCTACCGTACCATCGCACCCAATGCCAAGATCCTACTCATCCAAAGCGACGTAACATCAGTCACGAGCTCCTACCCAGCACAACACAAAGCCATCATACCAGCCGTCGAAGTCGTGCGCTCTGTACTGAGTGACTGCACTTCCACAGCATCTACCAACGTCCCTTCATCCCCAACAGCAAACACCACCAAAACGCACACAACCCCGAAAATCCTCATCCACACCTTCTCAAACGGCGGTCCCATCTCTGCTACCGCCCTCCTCCTCGCTCTCCGTGCCCAGACCTCCACACCCTTGCCCATCACCGGTATCATCATGGACTCTGGACCCGCAGCAGGATACTACTGGAAATCCTACAACGCTATGATTCTCTCTCTCCCACCAGGCCCCATCCGCTCAGCTGGCTACGTTTTCGTCCACGGTATCCTAATCATCTTGCGGGCGAGTGTGGCGTTGGGACGGTACGAACACCCTGAGGTGCTGGTTCGTCGGACACTGTTGGATGAGAAGTTTGTTGCTGGGGTGGAGGAGGGGAAGAAGAGGAGGGTGTGTTACTTGTATAGTAAAACTGATCGGATGACGGACTGGGAGGATGTTGTTGCGCATAAGAAGATGGCGAGGGAGAAGGGGTGGGATGTGGGAGAGGTGGTGTTTGAGGGGACGCCGCATTGTGGGCATTTTGTGGGTAATGAGGGTGTTTATGTTGGGCAGATGGACAAGATGTGGGAGGGTAAGACGTTTGGACAGTAAGAGTTTGTCTGATTTCATGATTGTTTGGAGGGAGAAGTCGCTATACGAAAGATCCGTTGCTGGCTTGGCGCTCATTGTCTTGTTTGTTATGACTCTGGTACTTCGTCGGCCCATGGTATACTCGACTGTGCTCCCGCTTTCTGCACTGTCATTGATGCCGCTCTATTGGCATGCGCAATTGCAGCGTCGAGATCAAAGTCCGCTCCCCTTGACATTGCTTTCCAACGCGCAACGGCAACTGTGTACGCGCCCGCAAACGTGTCGCCTGCGGCCGTTGTGTCGACAACCTTGACTTTTCGTGCCGGCACAACATGACCTTGCTGAGATGTCTCTTGCTGCTTCGCAGTCTTGTAAAACACGCCCTGAACACTCAAGTAAGTACGAGTCCGATTGCACATCGGGGGATTACTTACCTCGCCACCAAGCGTAATAATAACATTCTTAACCCCCCTCGCAATGAACACAGCAGCAACCTCGTCCCACGAACTCGGCTTCTCGATCCCAGACAGAATCATCGCTTCCGTCTCATTAACGATAAGATGACCCAGCCCATGATACGCTTCATCCGGCAACGGCACCGCAGGCGCAGGATTAATAATAGTCTCAACGCCCTTCTCCCTCGCCGTCTTCATATTATGCAGCACAACCTGCAGCGGCAATTCCAACTGGAAAAGCGCAACCCCCGCATCCTCATCCACAAGATCCTGCACCTCCACATCTCCATTCGCACCAGGACAAAACATGATCCTGTTCTCTCCCGATCCCGTCTCGACGATAATGACCGCAACACCCGTCTTCTTCCCCTTGAGAATCTGCACTTTCTCCGTCGACAGTCCATCTTCCCGTAAAGCTTTCAAGAACCCCTCGTGGAACTCATCGTCACCAACTGCACCCACCATCCTCACTTCGACATCGGATTCCTGGGACGAAGAAGCTTGCGCTTTGGTGCGAGAGAGGCGCGCACATGCGACGGCTTGGTTTGCGCCTTTCCCGCCCCAGCCAATGTTAAAGGATTCACTGGTTAGCGTTTCGCCGCCGACGGGAACGCGGGCTGTACGGGTCACGAGGTCGACATTTAGGGAGCCGATGACGGATATGACGGCTGGTTTGGAAGACATTTTCGTTGTTAGGTATGGGAATGTGAAGTTTGGTGAGGGTAGGGTGTTATATGGGATATGCAATGAGGCTCTGGGAGGTTAGCCGAAGACGCTATCTTGATTAAGCTAGCCGAGCCGACGATGTGGGGAGGACATTTAGCTGTATTGCTGGGGTGAGAGATCTTGGAACAAGTGACTGGACTGATCGAATTGCAATTTTTGGGAAAGGAATTGAAAATTAGCTTGTCGATACATTCGCTACGCAGTGTTTCATCACCTGATTCTACGAGTTATCCAACCTTGGACCCTCCAACAACGTTTACACAACTTCTCCGCCCAACGCATCAAAACAACATCACCAACACGACAATCATCCCTTGAAATGCCATTCAATCTGATCCTAGACCTACTTCCCGAGGATTTCGACCACCTCCATATATCGCCAGATCGCTGGCAAGATCAAGAAACCACAATGACTCTCATCACGAAGCAAATCCAACGAGAGGAAAACCATCCCTTCGATCCGCACCGAGATCCCGTCCACGTCTCTCTCAGTATCAACAATCCCCAAACCTTGGCAGAACTAGGCGAGCAGCTCTCCAACTTACCACCCAGGACCCGTGGCCTCACTCTCTTCTTGCCCGAAAACCCGCCTGGCGCGAAGCCTTCCATGTCAGATGTTTTCTTGCCGGTCAAATACATTACCGGACTCCGCGTCAAAATCTTGCCTTCCGACTTCCCCGAATATGAGCCCACGCCAGAAGACTGGGACGCGCTGGCCGAGGCTTGGAGGGATGCATTTTTTTTGCATGCCAGGGCGGCATCATATCGAAAATGTGCTGCTGGATCTACACGGCATAGATGCCTTCGTGATATTCGACATCGTTCCTCTTCTAGTGGAGGTGACGACGGGGTTGTATACGAGAACGAAAGAAGAAAGTGAAAGAGAGTTAGTTTTTGGCGTTGTGGGTGCGGAGAGACAGCGAAAGTGGATAGAGGCGCAGTTGCCGGGGAAGTCGGAGGATGAGTTGTTTGAGGAGGAGTTGGCTGCCGCGCGAAGGCAGCGTGGTGGGGCGTAGAGTTGAGTGGTATGTGGGGTTTCTATTGCAAGGCCTGATGTATGGTTGAGTATGTGTGGAGCTTGGGTGGCTTGCCGTTGCTTTCGGCCTTCGCATATCATCCACATCGTCTCCGCTCGCGACTTGCTACGTACAGGCTCAGTGCTCGTCACATCTTCAAGAAAATCGCGTTAGCTGATAGAAACATTGCAACATTGATATTCGTGTCCAAACGGCGAGACCGTCACCCTACAATCCTCTAATTCAACCAACGCATCAACCTGACATGAGACGAACTTTTCGCAATCCGCCTCAAGTCGCATCGCGCATCTAAATACCACTTTCCACAGGGATATTGACTCCCAAGTTCCGCAACTTATCCGTAGCAGCCTCAACCAGCATACTATTCCGCTGTATGAGCTCCTGCACCTGCTCATTCTCTGCCTTCCTCGAGTAACTCGGTACTTTGACACCGGTACCTCTCGCTTGCTCGTGTTCGCCTGCTTGCTTGGCATTCCTCATAGCAGCTTCGATTTGTTGCGCTTGCTCCTTCTGTACCTCCTTGAGCCTGTTGAGACGCTGCCAGGCCGGACGTTCGCTGCCATCAACAGTGTCGGTCAAGGTCTCGCTTGCAGGATCAATGGCGCTGTCCATTGTCTGCAACTCTTCGATCCAGTTGCTTTCCTTTTCGCTGAGTTCACTGGAGCCGATGCTGACCATCTTTCGTCGAAGAGCTTCGTAACGCGCGTTGATCTGATCTTGTCGCGCTGTAACCTTCTCCAAACGCTCGTCGATGTTGGCGCTGCCGTATGTCGATCCGTTGTCCGAGCCGACTTGATCGTTACCGGTAACACTGTCAATGTTTGCTGCTATCCCAGACGTCCTGTAGATTTGATCCCTGAACTCTTCCTGCAGACGCGTCGCGCGGTTGAACAGATCGGAGACAGCAAGTTGAAGTTTGGAAGTCTGCGCAGAGAGTACGCGGTGAACATCCATAAGAAGCCCCAGGTTCGCAGGAGATAGCCTAATCTCATCCTTGAGAGCACCTCTATGCCGTGCGGGGATGTTGATGGAATTGTAAAGATCAAACGGTTCGTAGAGTTCTTTTGGTGGTTGCCAAGCTTGACGCACTTCCTTGTTAGAGCCAGTGATTGCCATGTATTCGGCAATTTCTTCTTGGGTAGGGAGACCTTCTTCAGGTGCATCGAGCAGAGCAGCTTGGGGTTCACCGTCAACTGTGGTGAGAAGAAGATAACCGACGTTCCCGTCTTCAATAACGGCGACTGCGGTGACTTCTTGCTCGTCCACATCGCCAGTGACGCGTCGCTGTATGTATTGGTCCACGGAGGTGTTTGCCGATTCCAATACGCGCTTGATACGGAATGGTGAGCCCTCGGTCTGTGGCTGGGATAGCTCAGTCTCCAGCTTCCTGACCCAGGGCTCCATTGAAACGTAGAAGACCCCACTGGCGTGTGATACGAAGAATGAGAAGTCGGTGTGCACATCTGGCGTGATGCTCTGGTTGAACGAGGGTTCATCGCTTTCCACCAGTGTAATTGTTTCGGCAATGATCAGCTCGTGTTCGGTTGGTTCTGTGGTGTCAATCTCGTCTTCCGGTGATGGCAGCCATCGCCCAACGATGCCCTCAAGGTCTAAACAGACATGTACCTTGCTCGTTTCGGTGAGCAAGCACACGACAGCGGTCGGCAGACCCTCTGCAGCCTCCTCTTCTTCGCTCTCGGAGAGGGTCTTCAGGGAGAAAACAATCATGTCGCTAAGCTCAAAATCATCGACTTCAGGCGAGATAGTGAAAGGTCCCTGTAGCAACGGCACCGCAGGCGCACTGTGTGGGCGAGCGAAGACCTGAACTGTGTCACCCTGCGCCCGCTCCTCTGCGAGAGGCTCCTCGTATAAGATGTCCGACAGCCATGAGACCTGCTTCTCTGATGTTTTCAACTCGTCTTTGGGCGATGTCTCGTCTTCTGAGAGCTCGGCGTAGTTGATGTTGATGGAGGAGGTAAGGGTTTGGAGGAATGTGTGGCTGCCGGGCGACTCGACCAACTGCCACTTGCTCGGTAGCAAAGGACAGAGCGCGTATACGTCTCCAAGTACCGTCGCGATCCACAATGTCATCGGCGCCCAGCCATGGACACCTTCTTGGTCTGGGAAGTCGCCAAAGCATGCCGATGCAACTTCCAGCTCGACTGAGTCGGGAGAGAAGCCCTTGGAAGCTCCGAATTTGGAGGCGCTCAGATCGTCCTGGTCGCTGGTAGCGTTTGCGAGTTTGGGCAGATCGATGGAGAGCGATGGCTCACTGAAGGTAGACCTGTCGGCGCGGTTGATCTCCCACAGCCTGACTACGCCCGCCTTTGTGATGGTGACTAGACAGCGCCCGTGATAGCCCAATGGATGCCATAGTGTTGTTGCGACGGGCGACTCTTCGAGAACGTGTACGGTCGGTCCCAACTGGAAGGCCTTTGGCTTCAACGGGCCGTCGTCCTCTCCAGCTCCGAGCAGCGACGAGTCGGGAAGGTGTATCACGTGTACCGTATGCGAGGTGGAGACGGCGAGGTAGTCTTCTTCGGGCGAAATGACGAGACGCGTGATCGGAAGTGGTATCGAGACTCTGAGTGTTCGGTATGCGGGCTGTTGCTCTTCCTTGAGGTTGACCAAGTCTGCCCATCGTATTTCGTTCCCAACGGCGACGAAGATCTCAGATCCCCTCGTTGCGATTGTCTTTCGCGGTCCTGGTTCCTGCTTCTTTGCTGCGACTCCATTCCCGTTTGTCTGCTTCGGCGCAAACAGATGATAGCCTGGGTTCGGTCGGCTGAGCCAGTCTGGCGTATAACCCAGTACTTTTGGCATGACTGCGAGCTCCCTCGGATAGTATTGAGAGAGTTAAGAGTGGGTAGGAAATAGCTGCGTGGATTGTAGAGGTAAGAGTGTGGACAAACAAAAGTTCCAGCCGCGCGATACAGCGCCAAGACCGACGCGTCTCGAGAGCTCCGAGCTCGACTTTCGACTTCCGATCCTTACACTCACTCCAAAACAACCCTCGATCTTCTCTCACTCCCCCGGGCCACGGTCGCTTCCTACAAATCTAGCCGACATCGAAGTTGAGGGCGCGCATCATGCCGGCGCTTCGCAGTACCATTGACCGCCTCGACAAGCCGAGTTCGTATGCGACAGCAAAGGTATGGGAGGCTACAACACATCGCATTAGTACGCAAATACTGACACTCTTCTAGAAGCGCAGACGCGACCGCAACGGACGTGACGATGACCGCGGCCGCTCTCCCTCGCCCGAAGACAAGCTCAAAGACGCAACCACCCTCTACGTCGGCAACCTTTCCTTCTACACCACCGAAGAGCAAATCCACGAGCTGTTCAGCAAATGCGGCGAGATCAAGCGCTTAGTCATGGGTCTTGACCGATTCCAGAAGACACCATGCGGATTCTGCTTCGTCGAATACTACACACACCAGGATGCGCTGGACTGCATGAAGTACATCGGTGGCACTAAGCTCGATGAGCGTGTTATTAGGACGGATTTGGACGAGGGCTTCGCCGAGGGAAGGCAGTACGGACGCGGAAAGAGCGGTGGTCAGGTGCGCGACGAGTACAGAGCCGAGTATGATCCTGGTAGGGGCGGATACGGCAGAGCTGTGGACGAATACCACGAAGCGCAGTAAGATGACAATAGACGACTACCTCTCGGACAACTAGGACGTTAATCACGAGGAAAAACCTAGGCCATATTGATCGGGAGAACCCAGCGCCGCTGCGCCCACCACACGTACTACGCTGAGATTGAAGACGACGAAGGGCACTTCATTTACATGGGGAAGCTCGCCCAACCCAAACTCAACTGGGTGTCCAAACACTGCAAAGAAGGCGTCTGGCGTCTATCATTCGGCATTGTTCATTAGTGCTCTAGTTATAAGCACATGCTCATAGGGGGTAAAGATACCATACTAGATACCTTCCCAAAACTCAGTACCATCTTCCAAACACCCTCTCTTATGCGATACAAGAATGCCGCCCAGCCATGCGCCCGTCAATGTCTAACATTTTCTGTCACTCATCTAGTCCGGTCCGCAAGTTCAAACTGCTGTCGCCTCTCCACGGCCTTTACAACCTCTCCCAACCACCAGGCATGTATCCGTGGGTCATCCGTCAGTTCAGGATGGAAACTGCACCCAAACACATTGCCCTGTCGTACAGCTATTATATCCTCCGCACCCGGATGGTCATGTACCTGGTTCTCCTGCAAAGGCTTCGCATTGGTCGACAGCGTAGCCATGACCTCAACCTCGCTTTCCAACTCCTTCCTCGCAAGATCATCCGCTGGCGTCTTACTCGGCGCAACAATTGTATCGTCCCTCTCGCTCTCCCCTTCTTGTATGCCCACTGCCTTCTTGCTCGGTAATAGCTTCTCTACGACAGGCGCGCGAATGAAGACGCATCGGTATGGATCGGTCCTGTTCGATTCGCTCGTCGATTTCAGGAAGGGCAGCTGGAGGTTTGCCTGGAAACTCTCGGTTTGCCGCCCGAAATGATTCCTGTTCACCCGCACGTCTAGACCTCCAATTAAGTCCTGGCCTCCCTTCTTAGTTCTATTGGCACTCTCTGCTAGTAGAATCAGGCCAGCGCATGTACCCCACGTTGGCTTGCGCTGCACTTTGACGAAGTCGCGGAGGGGCTCGAGGAGGGCGCTTCGTGCGGCTACGAGTGACATTGTTGTGCTTTCACCACCGGGGATGATGAGGCCGTCGCATTGTGCGAGCTGGGCTGGTGTGCGGACCTCAATGAAGTGGAAGGTTTGCGACGAGGGGATGTTCGAGGATGCTGCGCGGAGGAGTTGGATGTGTTCGCTGAAAGCGCCTTGGAGGGCAAGCACGCCGACCGTGATGTCCTGAATACCGTTCTTTACCGTCATAGTAAAAACAAATCAGATCCCAGGAACTCCGTGACTGTAGGAAAGAAAGGAATTGAAGTGTTAAGCAAATGTACAGTCATGCAACGGAAAGCGACGGCAATGGCGAAATCTTTATCGATAAGCCCAGCCCCCACTAAAACGCGGTAATCGCCCGCGCGAGCACATGTCACCTCACACATGCGTTTGGTTCAGCCCTATTGATCCGCTTACCCCGACACGGTGCCGCTCTTCGATCTACCTCTCCATCATCGACATCTCGGACCCCCATTGATGCCGTGAACGATCATGACATGTAGATCCCCACGCGTTCTACACATCACGTCAAGAAAGGTCGTACCTGCACTAAAGCTTCCAAGGCTCATATAAGGCGAGAGTCCTTCTAGTAGTCTAGTCTCACTACTTTAGCCGATAACGCAATCCGGCCCGGTCTAGGACAGTGGATGAAGGCGCCATGATCGACAAACAGGATGAAGAGCCAACGGGACACGGTCTCACGTGCTGGCTACTGGATACGCGATCGTTATGGCCTGGGGAAAAGATCACAGATTCAGAATCAGTATGTCGTCTCACAAACATAGGTCTGCCCAGAACATCAACTCACCATTCCTAGGCTAGAGAAGCGCTCTCCCTCGTCACCCCCGAGGAACAAGACCTCATAAAACGCAAATACCACATAGCAGATGCGCGAATGAGCCTAGGCTCCGCCCTCCTCAAACGTCTTTTCGTACACAAAACTCTCGGTATACCATGGAAAGACATCCGCTTTGGCCGCAAACGCGATCCTAAACACGGGAAGCCTATCGCCTTGCTAATACCACCGCAACATGGCCCGGCTCCCGTGGAATTCAACATCAGTCACCAAGCCGGTCTCGTCGCCCTCGTAGGCTGCGCAACCAATGAACTTGACGCAGAAGTCGGCGTGGATATAGTTTGCGTTAACGAGCGAAACGACTACCGTGTTGTCGACGAAGAGGGTTTCGATGGTTGGGTGGATATGTACGCTGAGCTCTTCAGCGGGGAAGAACTCTTCGACATCAAGTACAACGTTGACCCATTCCCCCTTCTCGACGGCACAATGGTCACGCATGAGATTCTGGGTCGACACGATCGCTGTTGTAGGCGAAATGAGCATCTCAACGTGACACTACCGAGTGGAGAAAAGAGGGAGTTGGACTCGGATCTTCTCATCGATGCGAAATTACGCCGGTTCTACACGTTTTGGTGCTTCAAAGAGGCATATATCAAGCTGGATGGCGAGGCATTGCTCGCAGAGTGGATACCACAATTGGAATTCAAGCACGTACGTGCGCCGAGGCCGGGGACGCCGGCGAGGTGTAGTACGCATGGGACCTGGGGTGAGAGGACGAGTGACGCCGAAGTTTGGTTCTCGATGAAGAGTGATGGGAAGGGGCCTGCGGGTGTGCGAGGGTTGAAGAAGGGCGAGTGTGGGAGACTGGAGGACACGAGGGTGGAGATTCAGGCTTTTGAGGAGGACTTCATGATTGGGGTTGCGGCGAGGGAGAAGAGAGATTCGGCGGTCAATGGGAGTAGGAAGAAGCTGCCGGATGTTTTGACGCATTTTAGAGGGCTGCATTTGGAAGAGGATGTTATGAGCGTTGCGAGGGGTGCTTGATACTTTACTTCTGATGAGAGCACCCATACCATGCAGGTCCCTTATCCGCTGCAAAGTGGCAAAAGAAAATTACATGCCAAATTCTTCTTTAGAACCAGATTCTGCGACCCGAGCCCCTAGCCCCCATCTACTGGTTGTGGCTCGCCGAATATTTGTCCAAGGTGATAGCTTTCTTTCTCGCGGTCACGGTCGTGGTTTGGAAGCGGCTTAGGTGCTTTCCTATGTTCAGACTCGCCATCCGGCGATGCTAATTCGGCGACAGTTTCACTGTACTGTGGTCAGCAATGATTCAAAATTATCGATTGTACAATATACCCTTGTACAGAAGATCGAGGATTTCTGATAATGTAGGGTGCCAGTGCAGATAGTGCTGTCTCGTCAAATGTCTCGGGTGAGATCAAAAACCGCATCATGTCGTGAGTTGGTGCGGCTGGTGCTAAGGCCGACGCTGCTTTGCCGTCCTGGGGTACTTGTAACAGTCCGGAACGAACGCATCCGTTGCAGAACAAATCCGGGCTACCCTTCCAAAACACGTTCAAAACATCTTCAGCAGATGGTCGGTTGCTGGGGGTATGGTTCAGCATGTGACATGTCAAATAAATGACGGCGCTTGGCCAAATCTGTGGGGAGATTCTGCCAGCCATATGTTCGATGGCCTCAATGATGTTATCTGCATAGTGATGCATGTCTGGCTTCATAGGATCTAGTTCCAGTGCGCATAAAATCTCGAAGTAGACACACCCGAGCGAGAACACGTCCGATTTCCGATTGCGAGGTTCAGAATTATGTACCTCCGGGGCCGCATACTTGCGGGTGATGGAATCAGGGTGGCCTGTAGTGTCACTCCGCGTATCTGCACCGTAGTCGAGAGAGGATCCAAAGTCCGTATATATGAAAGAGCCCTTGTGTACCAGAATGTTGTGAGGTTTGATGTCTTTGTGTCGTACCTTCTGGGCGTGCATGAATTGTAATCCGCTAGCGAGGCATCCGAAAGCATAGTCCAAGGTGTTCATCTCACTCTGTGTGAGGAGACCCTCATGAGCATCGTCGAGGAATTTGTCCAGTGAACCCCCATCAGCGACAGGTGTCAGCAAAATGCCTACTTCACGCTTCCCTACGTAAGTGGCAAAGATCCGGGTGATATGATGATGTGGAGCTAGCCGTTGGATGACTAGGATCTCGTTATGAAAGATTCGCCTCCTCTCAGCAGCAGAACCGCGGACTCTGAACACCTTGCGAGCGAAAACCCTGCCGGTATTTAGGTCCACAACCTCCTCCACGTTGGAGCAACCACCCTGACCTAAATTGCGGAGCAATCTAAGGGGCAGCTCGTCGTCAGGCTCAAGGAGGTAATGCTGACCCTCCTCGATACGTATAATTCGTTTGGGGTCGCTGTCGCCGTTCATCGCCGCGGGAAATTATACACGGGTGACGCCGCGCAGTCGCTGGGTGGTAAATCTTAGGCGTAGAGCGCGACTAACAAAGGTCAGCCTGCTCGCTCGATAATTATACTATCATACGTCAATGCGCTCACAAGTCGCCGCTAAGTCAGCGGCTTTACTGGCAATATCGACGGGTGCGAGAGGCTAACATGGACGCACAAAGCTGAGATAGTGTTGCGTAGATAAAGTCGGGATATGCAGCGTCCTTGGAACTCTCGGAGGTTGGTTTACTAAGTTGGAGAAGAAAAGAGGTCTTCCAATTTTTTCTAGAAGGCTGAAAGTGAAGCATGCATGCATGAAGTGAGAAGGCGGGCTCGCGTCACAATGCATGGCGCAGGCTGAGGGCAGCATAGGCGATTGGCTCCAGGTGGAGGCACTGCCTATAGCCATATCAACCCCCAAGACCGGCTTTCGACCGCAATTCTGAGCACTGCAGCGATGTTTGTCGGTGATAATGATATCTGAGATATCATAGGTATCGAGGTGGAGTATGGGCGTTCGCGTTCGTTGACAGGAAACAGGTCGCATATACCTAGTATACGCGATAGGACAAAGTCCTTCTCGAATCTCAACATAAGTGCCATGAATCGCCAGGCAGAAGGAACCTATTCATCACTCGTTTAAATCGGCAGTTCGCTGTTGTTGGAGTACAAGAAAAAGAGAAGTGCGGCGAGCCTATCACGTTTCGTAGCGTGGCTGAGTAAGCCCAGATCCCGATTCCGAGATGACCTCGGCGGGCGCGTCGGTCCATATTCCCTCAATGTAAGCTCTCTAGAACACTACCTGGCCCTCTCGCAGTACAACGAACTCTACGAGCGCGCCGACAAACTCAACATATCGGAGTGCCTCATGTTGATGCCTAGTCTGAAGATGCCGAAGAAGATACGCGTCATGATTGCTGGACCCTGAGCCCATAAGGTTTGATAGCTACGTCAACGCACCCGAAGTCAACCCGCAGCTATGCCCCGATGTATATTACACCCCTCACCAACTCAACATCACGCCCGCAGTTTCCGCCTTACTCTCACGCAGTCAATTGAACGTTATTTCGAAGCCCCCATCCTCAAAGCGATCCAAAAACCGCCACAATGTCTTCCAACTCGCTCAACTACCCGCTCCTCGCCATCCCAGCCTACTACGTCTTCTCTCTCGTCCCGCACATATACGCAGCTAGCCTTCTCACAGCCAATGGCTACAAGATCAACAACGCGAACCCCAAGGCAGCGTTGTCACCAGAAGCCGTGAAGGGCAAGGTGCCCGATGCTGTGTAAGGCGTCCCCACTCTCCCCACCTCAAGTCCCTTGCTAGTACGGTACTAACATGTTCACAGCTTCAAAAAGTACCAACGCGCCGAGAACGCCCAGTCGAACAATATGGAACAAATGCCCCTCTTCGCCGCCGCCGTTATCGCCAGCATCATCGCCGAACGCACCACCGCAACAGGCATAGGACGAGAGGTCATCTCAGGCGATGCAACAGGCTTGACAACATTTGTCACAGCTTGGTTCGCAGTCAGGGCAGCGTACTCTCTAGCATATGTACAAATCGCGACTTACTCGAAAAGCATGATCAGGAGCGGCCTTTGGGTTATCGGAAGCGGTCTAGCGATGTACCAAATCTACAAGGCTGCTGCGATCTTGGGCTAGATATCATGGATGATGAAGCGGTATGGTGAGCACGACAAATATTACAAAGACAACATGGAACAAGAAATTTAGTGTTAGGACTATCCTTTAGAATCGATGTGCAGTGAGATCAATTGCTACTCAATTCAGGTGTGCCAGCAACTAAGGACTTCCGAATTCACAGTACCAGCGATCGACACTTGCCAGTGTAACCTCGCGTCGCCGTCCCAAAACGGATGAAGTCCAGACACAAACACGCACAACGGTTACACGAGTATATCACGCGTGGTGGCGCATTCACACTGGGATTGGCCTAGAACGAACGACGAAACTCATTGAACGTACAAGTGACATAACGAATCTGCAGGAGACATTGACGACTAGCAGGTAGCCGTAATTCCACGCAGCCGCCGATATTTGGCCCATTAACTCTGATATCTCGCGAGCGTCATGCGATAACCAACCTTTCACTGCATGCGCTCACTTTCTACTGAAGATATAGTAGCTGCTTTCTATATCACATCATGATTCACCCCAAATCGTCGCACTCACTTCGCTTTGTATTGGCTTGTCTTCTACGCTGTGCCGCGACACAATCATCTTCAGCCTCTTTCCTTTATCCGGAAAGCGCTTCTCCCGTCTTGACAATCAACGTTTACGATTTTGTAAACATCAAATGGATGTCCAACTACGATCGAGCTTATTTGTACTTGTGGTGTGATCCCAATAGTGGGACCGGCAAACAGGCAGAATGTATGTAACCACCCTCGCAAGGTTTCTCAGTTACGGTCACCATCAAATCAGATGAACTTGCTGAAGCTGAGATACTATAGTTCATGAAGTGAATTCATGGGAGGTCGAATCAACCGGCGAAATGACCTTTTCGCCCCAGGAAAAATTGGATACAAGTAGCGGTTGGAGCGGTCCCATCGCATGTTACTTCGACATCCAATACTATGATCGCGGTAATGACGGGCCGCAGAGTCCACTGTTCACGATCGTGTCAGATATCGATAGTGCTCCAACTCTCTACGATCAATCGTTCACATCGCTCTTGACTCCTACGACCAGTGAGATGACGATGACCTCCCTGCCATCCTCTTCAACCATTACTTGGTTGCCAGTCTCCAGCGTAACAACAGTATACGATCAACCGTCTACATCGCTCATCGCATCTACTACTAGTGAGATGAAGATGACCTTCATGTCCACCTCTTCAACGACTATTTGGTCGCCAATCCCCAGCGTAATAACGGAGAGGGACAAGAAGACACTCTCGGGTGGTGCGATAACAGGGGTAGCATTGGGCGCAGCGTTCGCAGTGGTGGCATTGGTAACAGTAGGATGGTTCTTCTGTCGGTACCATCGGAGGATAAAGGCGTTAGAGACAAGAATGTCTGGAGCTGGCGGCCCAACAGGACATCCATCGCATAGATCGATGCCTATACTACCTGCGGAGAAGCGTGAAAGGCCACAGGCCGAGTTGTCTGCATGGGTGGCATAGAATGCGGGAACCGATGTTTTATTGTTAAGAGTCGGACTGGCCGAATCTCAGACTTTGTCAGCGTTACCTCCCCACGCTCCATGTTCGCCCTCCGCCTTGGGCTTCCCTATCCTCTCTAGTTGCGCCTTCATGCCCGTACTCATCGCCATAGTCTTCATGCTCTCATCACAGTACTCTACACCGTCTCGAAAGTAGAAGTTCTTGCCAAAAAGCTCCACAGTCAGACCCCAGTTATCCTTGCCCGCCACCTTCTTTCCCTTAGCATCCTCAATGTCTCCTCCATCCACCACCTTCACCACGGCGTTAACGACTGTCTCCATGGGTGTCATGAAGCTCTCCGGGAGGGACCCCCATTCCTCTTCACTCAACAGGCGGGTGCGAACGATGCTTGGGCAGACCGTGAACGTTCTAATGCCAGCGTGGTGGTATGCTACTGTGATAGCACGGTTAAAGTGGATTACTCCCGCTTTAGCACCAGAGTACATGGGGCCGAACTCGGCTGGATAGAGTCCACCACAGCTTGCAGTCATGACTAGGGCCGCGTCATTGTTCTCTCTGCCATGCTTGGCCTGGGATTTCCGGAAGTAGTGGAACGCAAGCCATGAGGTGTTTACCACTGCCGTGTAATTGACATCGATGACGAGGCCGTTCGGTGGTGGAGGCGGCGCGTCGAGAGCATGTTCTTCGTAGAAATCTAGGTGTTGGTGATCAAGTCAGTTGGTGTCTGATTTGCCATACGAATAGGTTTGCTACGCACTGTCTTTTTCGGCGATACCAGCGTTCGCGAAGACGAAGTCGAGACGACCTGACTTTGACCATGCTGATTCGAAAGCTGCTACCAGCGAGGCGTAGTCGGCTACATTCGCCTGGTGAGCATGCGTATTCTTGAGCAAAGACGTGGCTTTCGTGAGATTATCAGTGCTGAGGTCGACAAGGTGCAGGTCCCACTCTTCATTAGTACGAGCTGCGAGGGCCTCCGCAACAGCGAGTCCCATTCCACTAGCCCCGCCAGTAATGAGAGCTACTTTCTTGACCATGTTGAGATTGTCGAGTAGGGTAGATGAGTGATTCTTGTAGAGGAGGTGCCAAAGGCGACAGTGTGATAGTAAACAGCGAGCGTGTGAGTGTTCAAGATTGGGTGATTTGGGGTGCAAGAAGGAAGTCGTTGGAATTTATAGATTATGCGTACGAGGACGACCAAGCGCGCTTCAGGAACTAGAAGGGCTGAAATAGATAGTACTAAGGTTGCGATATCCCTGCTCTGCATCAACATTCCACAGTAATAAGGTTGCGATATGTGCGATGGAGGGCACTTCTGCGAGCACGTGATGCCAAGGTATACGCTAGAGCCACTCCGTGTGTGCATCGGCGTGAGGTGGCCGACGTCATTCTGACTCATTCTCAATCATTCAGCGCCGGCTTTACAATCGGCCGGTGGCTGAAGCGCATCTTCGCGTAGGCATCCGGGTCTAATGCGCGAATGTGCCCCGAGATGGTAGCAAATGCGGCGTCAAGGGTGCGCATCATGCTTTGGATGGCATCGTCAAGCGCCGGCTTTGTCGGACTAGACGATGCAGCGAGAAAGGCGCCTTCTCATATTTAGACAAATACCCCAGCCAAATCTGTCGGAATAGGGTCCTTTCTTGACGAACTTAGCCCATAATTGGACTTCAGCAAGTGAACCCGACGTTGGTTGGGGAGGTCAAGAGGCAGACTGTCCCTCATGCTGTCCTGTGCAGACTTCTTTTCCACCCGACCGCGCTGGTACTTATGCCGTCTCTCCTCCTTTCATAAATTCTGCCGCCTTGGCTCGACATGCAGCCGTCAAACGTCTGAGCAGGGCCTCAAGGCGAGCGCAATGAGGACTAGAGTGTGTTGTTGTGGGCAAGGCGTAGGAACTTCGGTGGTGAGAGAACTGCGGGTTGGGGCCTGAGCGGCGGTCGTGGGGAAGCGACGGTTTCGGGTAGGCGTCAGTGGCCAGAAAGTCACCATGGCGAGAGAGCGTCGTTGGTCAGGAAGCGGCAATCGCGGGTGAGCATCGACGAGGGAGCCGCGAAGTTGATGGCTGGTGTCGGAACAACGCCCATCGTGGGGCTCTAATGGCGATCCTGCGACGTCTTGGGCTCTCGTCCTTCGTTTGCTGACGAGTAGCATAGAAGCGATAAAGGTGCGCAACGAGCGGGTGCAGCGAGCGGATACATGCCAGCGGTGATGTCGCAACTCTGGCGTTGTTGTTGTGCGAATCGAGGGCGGGTTTGGCGGGCCAGAACAAACAACCACAACTGCGGTCGCATCACTCTGACAGCCGGGCCGTACAGGCGTTGGCGAAAGGGTGTGGACGCAACATTACGGCGCGCGTTCGGGGCGGAGGCGTAATCGGCGTCAAGGTACAGTCACGAAGATGTAGTGGTGAGGAGTAGTTATGAAATTGATGATATAATCGCAGCGGCTGCCTGCTTGGCGCAAAAGTGTTGTCGGATGTGCACGACGTCATTCAAAATAGGATGCAGGTGTGGCTGCATGAGCGGTGTCAGGTCGGAGGCTGCAGATAAACAAACGATCATTTCTAAAGTTCCATCCGAACCCAATGTCTGCCAAAATGCTTTTGCACGCATACATATCGGCATCGAAATGTCGCAAGCCAGCGTAAGCAGGGTGGAAAGGATGGGCTCGTCTATCCGTATCGAGTTGCGTTAGAGCAGCTGAATAACAAGACAGGATATCGGATAGACACGGACTACAAAGATACCTAGGTAGCAAAGGCTTTCCTGTGGAGGTATATTCGAGAAGACGTTGAAGACATCTTGTTGAGGAAAGACGACTTAAGTCGCTCGTGCAGATTGCGCTGCACATTACCAGTTGTTTGTATCTTTCTGGGCATGCATGGAGAGGCGGCCTTGCTCACACCTGCAGTAAACTATCGCAAGTGGTCGAGAGCCGCATGGCATACTTCTTAGATCAAGCAACGCGCAAAAGCATCAATTAGGATAGCGCGACCAACAGATTCAAGATGTTCTTCAAGGTAGGCCCGAACTTGAATCGTAAGTGTGGGACCGTTATCTCGGTCGTTCACGTCGGCGGTATTGATGCGCCAGGGTTCACGCATCCTAGCCCCCGCAGTATTTCTTCTGGAATCTCAACATCCCCGAAGGCTTGGTTCTGCATCCTCACTCGTTCGTTTTCCTTGTTCAATTCGCTGCAGCTGGTAATACGGAAAGAATGTTGTCGTCAACTCCCCTCAAGACAGCCGCATGGCTTGCGTTCACGGCTTCTCTCAGCTCAGCCACACCCCAGTATGGCACTTCTCCAAAGGTCCAGTTCAAGCACTGGCCTGCTGAGGCAGCGACTGCCCTCTCCACCATGATCGCAAAGAACGCCAATCAAAGCAACTATGCGGTCTTCGACATGGACAACACTAGTTACCGCTACGATCTCGAAGAAGCGCTTCTTCCTTTCCTGGAGAACCGTGGAGTCCTAACGCGCGATAATCTGGACCCCAGCCTCAAATTGGTCGATTTCAAGGACACTGCGAACTTTACTGAATCGTTGTACAGCTACTACAACCGCCTGTGCGAGATTGACGACTTTGTCTGCTATCCATGGGCCGCGCAAATCTGGTCTGGTTTCACACTGCGCGAACTCAAGACCTACGTGGATGAGCTCATGGCGTACAACTCATCCATTCCCACGAAGTACTGGGACGGTGACGAAGTCACATCCAGCAGCGTAAACCCACCGAAGGTGTTCCGGGGCCAGGTCGAACTCTACAATGCTCTCATGGACAATGGCATCGCCGTCTATGTTATCAGCGCTGCGCATGAGGAGCTTGTCCGCATGGTGGCCAGCGACCCGAAGTACGGATACAACGTACCACCCCAAAACGTCATTGGTGTTACCACCGTCCTGAAGAACGTTACCTCCGGCGAGCTCACCAACGCTCGCAAGCAGATCACAGAAGGAACCTACGACGAGACCGCTAATCTCGACCTGGTCGTGACTCCGTATCTGTGGACACCTGCTACATGGTTTGCCGGAAAATGGGCTGCTATTCTTACCTACATCGATCAATGGAAGCGCCCAATCTTAGCTGGTGGTGATACTCCCGGAAGCGATTCGTACATGCAGTTCCATGGGGTCGACACAGCAAAGGGTGGTGTGCATCTGTGGATCAACCGTAGAGACGCGTACTTTGAGCAACTGCAAGAGGAGATCAGGAACAACACTCAGGCGCAAATTGCTAATGGCAGGGAGGTTACGGCGGACAAGAACTGGGTCGTTGTCAAGCCCGAGGAGATTCTGTAAATATGTAATGCAAAGGTGGAGAGGCAGAGATGCGATAGATAGTGGCGGATGAATGGTAGCCCACGCTCCAGGGCTGCCAAAGAAACAAACCACGCTAGTTGACGTAATCGCTCGGCTAAGCTTTCTTCCAGCCCGCTTTTAGTCTTCCCCTTCTCGTGCCTGTTATCGACGTGTCAAGCTCACCAACCACCTCACTCACCCACGCGCCGCCACTAACCATGCAAGTGACGCGTGAAATCAGAGCGCATGCATAAAGGGATAGTAAGTCGCGCTCTCGTTACCTTCCACCTTGTCCTTCCTTCCATGATGATCCCACATTACACTTGAACCGAGATTCTTTAGTTCCGGCCCTTCCTTCGTGCGCCTCGTGGTTTGCGAAAGCTAGCCCGGGTGCACTGGGTTGGGGCAGACTTTGGTTTCGATGCGCGAGTAGAAGATAGCTCTGATTTGCACAATATTGCACCAGTAAACCCATTTCCGATGTTACCAGTACTAACGGAGACCAATTAGTTCAACGTACAATAATGTAATATAGTGGTATCTAAAGCGCTGGCACGATGCAAAACGGATGCCGAAAGAAAATTCATCAAAAATAAAACCTAGCTGTTATCTTTCGATCAGAACCACATCAGCGTCTGGTTTACTCTGATCATCTTCCCGTACCTCATCCGGCTGCTCTTTTGGCATTTTGGTCTTCTTTTCCGGTTCCTTGTACCAGACTTCACTTGGGTTTGCCAAGATACTCTTTTGCAGCGCGTCGCTGAACATCTGCATCACACTAAACGCGCTCGCATCTTTGACACGAGTCTTTCCCATGGTTGTGTAGTGCCTAACGAAGTTCCCGTTGCAATCCGATATATCCTTGTTGGCGGTACCAGGACGAGACAACATATCCTGGCGGAAACCGGGCCACCCTACCGCATCGTCGCAGGGTATCGTAACGATCGTTTCTGGCGTTTTGTTGAAGTCGTAGCGGATGTATTCTGAAAAGGCGCGCTGTTCGTGGCTCCATTCGTATCTCCATCTCGCGCAGCCTTTGTAGCGTGTTTCGGATGTACAATCGCGCCACGCATCCAGTAGTTCCAAAGTCGTGGATGAGTTTTGCGCAACCACAAGGCCGGTATTGAGGACGCGCATCCCCTTGCTGTCTAGGCTAATCGAGCCTTCATCGCGGATTTCCTCGGTGTCCCATGGAAGAGCTATGGATGTGTGCTGTTTGATGCCCCAGCGGTTGAACATCCACTCGAAGGGGACATCCGGATGCGCTATCGTAACGTCGGCATCCATTACAATCACGAACTGATATTTAGGTATCAGTTCGCGCAGAACGTGGGGTAATATCCACGTGTTGTAGTGGTCCTTCATGTCGCGCGCTTGATAGAACTTGTAGTCGTAGCCATGGACCATGGCGTACAAATAATGGTTCATGATGGAGTTGGAGACCAGGCCGGCGTCTTCGGTCTTGAGATTTTCCCAATCTAAGCGTTCTGGGTTGAGAAGCTCGTTCTCGCCAGTCGGCACACGCGTGTCGATGTCCACTATCAAGACCTTTTTGCTCAGAGGCTTCGTCCAAATCGTCTCACTTCCACCTTCATAGTATGTACCGGACGGATCAACATATCCGGTCGCGCTCGGATCGTGTTTTATGGACGCAAACAAACTGGCAACCGTGTCTCGGAGGGTTGGGTTCGACGACCTACACTGAGTGTTAGTGAAAGAGGCTCTACACCAGGACCTGGATTGACATACGGACGTGTGATCCTCGCCACGACGAATACACTTTGGTCGCGGAATGCATAGAAAGAAAGTGTTGCCACTATTATGAAAGTAGCAATGGCGACAATATAGGTACGTTGCGCAGCGAGCATGATCAAGGGAGTGACAACCGGGGAAGCAAGAAAGATTACCTGTCCACGGAACCTACGAGATAACGAGTGTTCAAAGGAATGGGATGACGCAGGATAGCATTGGCCCTACGGGGAGCGAGTTGACTATCATCAAGTCGTGCCATTACGCCGAGCTCGCCAGCAATGCGCGTCGCTGGTTCCAACCCTGTCATTTAGCGGAAAGATACACGGTCATTCCATGTGCTACGAGCTAGGCAAGCTCCCAGCACAAGAGATCTGATGAACACCGCCGGCCCGTACGGTAAACCGTTGCGTTTCAGTTCCCTTCTGATAGATTTGGCGAGCGGCTTCCCAAGATCTGCAGGTAGCATCGAACTTGTCGACTCTACGACCGCATTGACATATCATTATAGGAATGAAACGCATCGCTCACTCGCTTTGGGATCGTATGGCAGATTCCCAAGGAGGTCCGTGGTATGACCGTTTACTGATCGCGATCACGGACACACCAATCATTGGTTTCTCGGCCCCATACGGTTACGTGTAACGGCTTCGCGATTGTGGCTGACGACAGGTCTGATGGAAGCTACTAGCGTCGTTGACAGCGTTCTCATCTGATCTCAACAAGGTATGCAAATGACTGTAGCTAGGAGCAAGTACGATGCGCTCAACTCCTTCACACACTTGGGTTGTTAGTATGAAACAGAGGCTTTTTGTCGCAACTCCATCGTACTGCCCTCATTTGAACACGTCCGACACACCAAATTCGGAACAGCTTTTCGACCATAAAACGTTGCGGACCATTGAACGTAGTATGATTACTTCGATACCTGGATAGGAACGTGACGGAGAAGAGGCCGCGCCGCGGATGCGAAGTAGCGCCGATTGATATATTCCGACGCTCCCGACGCTCCCGTCGCCTTATTCTTAGTTAAACTCAACTTTATTAATCATGTACATAATGCGCAACGCATGTGCAGACGATAGTCATTCGGCATACGCTTCCAGCATCGGTGTTGCAAGTTGTAGTACACTCAGATCAGCGAGGTGATGCTGAACTGAACGAACCGATGCTTGATTGTACAACAATTGCTATCTCGCGCAATGTTACAAATTGCTTTCACATGTAGACAACGACGTAAGAGCGCACGTAAGAATGATGGCATGTCAGCACTAGTGCGCAATGGTCATTTCCGCTCGCAAGACACGGCAATTCGCCATTTTGCATCTACGACGATCGCAATTGCGTACACCGAGATAATTCTGTCGCATTGCGCATACATGTTCCCGTCGCGGCATTCTAGTTCTCCCATTCTTTACTATTCAGACTCTATCGTCTTGCTGTAAAAGCTACCTAGGTACTGCATGTAGTACTCATCGAAGATGAACGGTCCCGAGGTCACGATGACCACAAGTCCTTTTGGAATTCTCGCCCCTAAACATCTCGTTCATTTGAAAAGTTCCCGTCCAATTTACCCAAAGTGTTGTCTGACCAGAGTCTAGCAAGACATCGTACGTTCTTGTTTGAGACGCATGTTGAAGAAAGTAGGCGAGATGACGGTGGGAGAAGCGCCAAGCATCTCGTGACCGAGGCAATTACATAATCCCGTTCAAACTTCCGATCTCCGCCCGCACTCGCTTTCGTTCTCGAGAGCGCGATCCAATTGCGCCACCCCAGCCCGCATTCATCCATCCACTCACGTACAGACGGTACGTGCATCTGAGATCGCGCGAATGCCTAGGTTTGGCTCCAAGAAGACGCGTTCGGGATGCGCACAATGCAAAGCCAGACGCGTCAAGGTAGCTTTCCCTTCCAAATCTGTCGCGTTCGCGTATACTTACCTACATTCAGTGCGATGAGAGTAGACCATGCGGCGCGTGCACGAAGTATCACGTCGAGTGCAGTCTTCTGGGGGTTGCAAGCCAAAGTCCAAGCCGTGTAGACACAACGTCTCCACGTAACGATCCTGCCCCAATAAACGCGTCAACACCCACGAATGGAAATGGAACAACGCCACTGGACACGGGCCTAATCCAAGAGGGGAGCGCATCTCCATTATTAGCAGGTGTCTCAGAAGAAGGCTGGATGCAGGACTTGGAACTGACGCACCATTATACCGCACATGCATATCAAACTATGCCAGGCGCCGAGCACGTGAAGCAAATATGGGGGCTCGCCGTTCCACAAGAAGCCTTCAAGTATCCTTTTCTTTTACACAGCATACTAGCCTTTTCCGCGAACCATCTCGCTTACATCAACACCTCCAGGGCCACCCACTTTCGTATGGCCGCCTCGACACATCAAAGCGCAGCACTGACAGGTCTAAATCATGCCGTCGCAAACATCGGGCCTCTGAATTGCCATGCTATTTTCGCTGCAGCATCAATGACTGTTATCAACGCATTTGCTGACGCGCGTGCGTACAACTTGGATGTTTTGGTGGAGATTTTGCAGTTAGCACGAGGCATGGATTATGTACTCAGCAGTGTGACCGACATGCTGAGAAAAGGTCCCTTCGCAGCCATTGTCCGGCCTGCTGAAGAGATGCCTAAGCCACCGTCCTTATTATCTGCCTTGCTCGTGGACATCCAGGCGCTGAGCTGCCCGACTTCTGCCGACCCATCGCCGGACGACATCAATGCTGCTGGGGCGGCTGAAGTACTTCGAAACGGTCTTCAATATTCGTTGGAAACTTCTACTCATCCAGCCTTGCGGGCGACGATGATATGGCCGATCGCTATCGCGCCGGAGTTCATCGAAGCGCTCAAATCAAGGACACATCCTGGAACTAGGGCCATCTTCAAGCGCTATTGTCAACTCGTGGAGTATGCAAGTACTGACTTCTGGTTCTACACAGGATGGAGGGGGATTTCTCAACACCTGTGATGTGTCATACATGGTAGTCTCTCTATGGTCTCCGCAATGAAGGAACGAAACCACTGATGAGTTAGTCTAATGAACTCTTCTTGGATGAACAACACTGACATCGACAGGTTTACAGACTCAAAACACGACGTGAAAGTACTCATGTCACTACCCGTATTCCACTTGCAGCTCAACGTATGTCTACTGCTTTTCACTGCAGCTTCTTATTGCCATACTGTCGGCTGGGTCAGTCTCTAGAAGCACACAGTGACTTCCACCCTATCAGATTGTAGTAGTGAATCAACATCACGAACGCATCGTGTGTATATAAGCTCCCTGGTGTTGCACCTTTCAACACTCACATCCATACACGACCACCCCCTACCTCTTCGCCCAGCCAACCTGCGCTCTCGGAATTCATCTACCCGACTACCAAAGTACAAGTCATTACACAGAAATTCGAATATGTCAGGCGCATCCTTCTTCAAGGTTTTGGGCCTTGCCACAACGGCATCGGAAACTTCGGTTCGGTCGAGGTTCAAGATTTTAGCACTGGCTTATCATCCCGACAAGACAAATGCAGTCAACAAAGCAGTAGCTACTTCCCGTTTTGTGGAAATACGACAAGCTTATGAATATTGTATGTCTCATCTCGGCCCGGAAGAGGAAGAGGAAGAAGACTACGAGGATGATGATGATGCGGACTGGCGAGGCAAGCTTCCTGCCGGGATATTCGATGCGAACAGCGCATGGTGGGAAGGAATACAGGGCGATGAGCCCATGGTTATCTTGAAATGGGCCGAGGCTTGTGAGAACGCCCATCGCTTCGCTGCCGTGAAGCTCGATGAGGTGGAGCAACGTAAGCTCAATGTCAGTTATCTCAAGGCCTACGAAAACTTCGAATACTGGCGTCGTAAGCATATTGAAAGATATGACGAAGAGGACCGCATACAGCAGGATATCAATGCTCTTCCAGAGCGTCTTCAGGTCCACGTCCGCCGTTCTCTCGAAGCTAAACGAGCTGAGCAGGACTATTGTTATGAACAATACCAGGAAGATCACGACGAGGAACAGTACTTTTGGGAGCAAGAGGCCTTGGAAGATCCCGATTCCATACCTATGCCGACCGACACGTGGCGCTACCGTCACAATGCGGTAGAAAATAGCGCCACCCCCAAACAGCACCTCGTAAATTTCAGGATACAGTGCGCGGCAGTCGAGAAGCGCAACATAGAATGGAAGGAACAGGGCATTGAGTACTATCCTCAAGCGGAGATGGATCGCCGTACCAGGAGGCGCAAAGCCACGGAAGCTAGGCTTCTCGAGGATGTTGCGCGCGCTGAGAAGCAGGCACGCGAACTCAAGCTGATTCAAGATATCAACTCCGCGAAGCGTGTTGACCGCCTTGCCAAAGCAACTGCTACTGAGTTGATAGACGGTATCATACCCCAGTGCCTGGAAGATAGTCCCGAAGACGATGCTGTACCTCACAGCCTGGAAGACCGTGTTGAGGATGAGGGCGCATGATTCATCTTTCCCTTAATTTGTAAGCCATCGAATTTGGACATGGAGGCAGCTGGCTCTCTTCACTCTCACTCCAGCATTCATGACTATCTTCAAATGATCCCGAAGGAACCTTGAGAGCTCCAACCAGAAAGCATGGATCAGAAATTTTTGAATTCAGGTCTTGCTGCATTGCTTCAACTTTGTCTTTCCACCTTGTATTGCGTGTTCTACGTGCGCTTTGTATTCCTTTATCAAATACAGTCAAATTATCTTCGCAACATAATCTACCTGGCTATAGTCTACGGTGGAGTCAGTCCCCACGCTGCTGGCCTCATGTCAAACTCCGAAACCTCCGAAACCATCTCCGCCGCCTTCGATCCGTAACACTGCCCCACAACCCATAGCGAAGTATCGATACCCGAGCTAACTCCGCCAGCGGTCACAATGCGCACACCCGCCTCGGTAGTGCCCGCATCCGACCATCGTTGCCTCACAACGTTGATCTTCGAATCACCGCCCGCAGCTTCGTCAGCGAGCGTCTTCTGCAGGTCGAGCGACAGATGATGTGTTGTGACGGTGCGGCCTGCAAGTACCCCAGAAGCCGCCAGTATAAGGCCTCCAGTGCAAACTGATTGCAGGAATCTCTTGCCCGTCTCTTTCCTTGGCTTCGTGTTTGAAAATCGTCGAATGAGCTCAGCCAACTCTTTGCCCTCTTTGCTGCTGATGAGTTGCTTGATGGTTTCGTCGTGCGCGCCGGGAATGACCAGGATGTCGTATTCTTCAATGCGGCTGGACATTTCGGCGAAAGTAGCGTTCGGCAAGTAGACCATGGCTTTGGAGATGGACGTGACGGGGCTCTGATGGGCGAAGGTGGTTACTGAGAAAGGAGCTGGTTTACTCATGTCCATTTCCATGTCGTGGTAGTGGCAGTATATCTCGGCTGGACCTGAGAAATCCAGGAGGTCGCCATCTGGGTAAATGTAAATTGCGACTTTGAATTGAGACATTGTTGCGTTTGGTAATGAGTGAGTTTCTGGCTACATGATTTTAATGGCCTTGCTTTCCCTTTTTATAATCCACCGGCTCATCTCTAGTGTAGTGGTGTGCCTGATCTTTCGTAACACGATGTGCCCGGATCGGATGTAAGTTTGTGTCCGACTTCCGCGATCGTCAAAGACTCCGCTCCGTATGTTGTACCACGAGCGAGTATGCACTGATTACTGTAGCCTAATATCATCGTGCGATGTACGGTTGGTTTATTTTTTGCAGAGTCGTAGACCACATTTTAGTCATTCGTGCACGTGTCAACATCTGGTGCTGCTGATGTCTGCTACACAAACACAGTGAATGCGCATGACCACGTCGCATGCTGATCGCGCTCGGACACGATTGTGTCGAACGGAAGATGCCTATATCAATACAGCGCCCACTGAGAGATTGTGTAATCGATCGGAATGAACGCGGTTGAAATATCTGGAGATTGCTGCGGCATATGTCACAAACCTAGCACTGAATTCTGCATGCACTGCTTCAACATGCCCTACTGTTCCTCTGCCTGCCGTGTCGCAGATGCGGAGAAGCATACACCGCTATGCAGTACCTTGCAATACTTCGGACAGAGCGCTCGCCCGTCCTGGTTGTATTCTCGTTGTATCTTCTTCCCAGTTGACTACTCACAGCCACGTTTTGTTTGGCTGAAGTATTACGGGTTACCTTGCCAGCGGCACATTGACCGCGAAGACCTGAGATTGTTTGTAACTGATGTACCTTCCGGTGGGGACGCAACTTTTGACTGCTTCCGCGAAGGTAACAGGCAACTGCGTGATCGTATCACTGTTCGACATGACAGTAACGCTCTTGGTAACAAGCAACCCTACAACCAATGTGTAATGGCATTGCTTGGTCAGGTGGCTGGTGAGTATTGGAGAGGACCACTGTTGGCTCAGTCTTACAGGTATCGCGTTGATGACGACCTGCATCGATGGCCTACGGGGGATCGAACCGAGGCGAGTGAAGTTTTGATCCCCGTGGATCTCGATACTGCATCCCTGGCGCCGATTCTCTCATTCATGAAATGGAGGGCGACGTCCACGGATGACTATAACTTGACTATCGCTACGGAGGACGCGACGCTTAGAGCGACTATCGTAGGGAACGTTTCTCCAAAGAAAGCTTCACCGAAGAAGTCCTCACCAAAGAAGAAGAAGAAGTGAAATGCAGTTGGTGGTATATCGGTCGAGGCCGAGGATGAGGCCGAGGGCGTTATTAGCTGCAGGAATACACCTGCCGGCGGTTGGGCGAGGCCCTGAACTAGCCGTCGGTCAGGAAGAGAGTGGACTACTGTACCTGGAATGGACATGATAACCGTTTCTAATGGTGATGTTGCGCAGTAAACGTCGCCTACAGTGTGGGGCCTGACGATGTGAAGGTCACCCTGATAATTCGCACGTAAGCTGACACTAACACTCTCAAATGTGATCGTCCTACCTGTGATGTAAGATAGGCGATGTCTGTAATGTACGAGGCGACAAAGGCCAAAGATTTCTCGCGGAAGATAAGTGGCGAACCATTTATGTCGCTGTGACGAGGCTTGTAAATTGATAAGTGTGCCTACCTCGAAGATGTAACATCTTGGCTTAGCACATATAGCGGAGCCTGCAAGCCGATTGCATATCGAAGCAGCTTATCTAGGCGCTAGAAATGGTTCTAGATGATCCTCACCCGTTGTTATGGGTCGATAAGCCGTGGGTATCGTTGCAGTGAGGCCTCGCGTACCTAGAATTGCCTGGTCGATCCGCAAATGCATGCAGCCGGGACTTTCATGGTCCACCATCCAGGCAGACGGAACCCTTATGATTATAATTTTTTCGACAACAAGTAAGCCAACCATTGGTAAGAAGGTGCCTGTGATCAGCATTGACTTCATAGAGACGAAGTGATGCCGTGTCATCTCCGAGTGATCTTACCTGCCTCGTGTTGCAGTGGTGCGCATGCTGACACGATAACGAGCTTGGAAGTCTTCATCCTTCCCACATCCGAGTATTCTTGAGCCGACACTTACCCTATGGCCTTATCATGTTCCTCATCTTAGCATACGCGATGGCAGCAAGCGCCCAGACGCGCTGCGCCGCTGGCCAAGCTTCCATGCACACGCGACGAAGGCACCAAGGCTTCGCACTCCTCCACACAAACGTGGATGATGATTCCCCACAGTGTTCTGTTATCCGTGTCTGGTCCAATAGCGTGTCATGTCTCGAGTGGAGTGGTGTAACCATGGCTTGGCAAAACGCTGCCGGTCAACCGACCCTTGTTCGGCCAAGACAGGACGAGACGGAACTCGGAACGCAACTTTGCTTGTAACCTTCCATTTCGTTCGATAGTCACCAGCGCCGCCAACAGTTCCAAGGGTCGAGTTCCAATGCCTGGGGAGATAGTCTGCACTACTGTCGGGCTTCCTGTCGCGACCTAGACTCAGACATGGCGAATCGATGCCCGCGGATCCAAGTGGCTTGTTCTTGTGATAGGCCGTGGAGACTGGGGTCGGGCGTTGTCTGAAAGTACGGTAGCATCCCGAAGTATTGGTAACAGAATCGTTATCTCTTGGTTGCCACACAAGTGATTTGCAGATACCAAGGGGCGGGGTTCGTGTATAAGATGTCCTGGCTGTGCGTGACCGACTAAGCTGCCTGCTCGACTGCTGTTCCACCACTCTCTCGGAATCCGAAGAAGTCTTTCATTCTTTCCGTCTGCGCAAAATCTGCCAATCATGGGCGAAGCCGGAGAAGTAAAGCACGGCGAGGCTGCTGTTCGCACCACCTCGAGCCCGAACAGCACACCGTCAGAAGACATCATGCCACGGCCGACCGTCGCTGAGGAAGAGAAGAAGACGTTTGTGCAGAGAGTCATGACGCCAGGATCAGTATGGCAGATCATCATCGCCGCTCTTCTGGCCATTGCTATTGGTTTGGCAGTTACCACTACGGTAGACGAAGTACCAGATGCGGCCATCACGATACTTGCCATCCCAGGTAACCTTTGGTTGCGCGCATTGAGGGCAGTCGGTATGTTGCGATGAAACCCCTCTAGATGCGTGAGCTGATTATCGCAGTCCTTCCAATGATCGTCACCGCCATGATCCTGGCAATCCAACGTCTGCGCAATATGACACAGGGAGGAGGTGCAGCGGGTAAACTCGCTCGCTGGACAATTGGCTACTACGTCATCACCACCATCATCGCTGTCGCACACTCTGCCCTGCTAGTCGGCCTGGTCTGGAGTAAACTCATGAACCCAGTCTCAGGAAGTGCTCTGGATCTGGACGACGAGAACAAGGAGCTTGTGGACGAAAGGAAAGAAACTGCCATCCACGATGTCGTCGAAGACATGTTCTTCTCGTTGGTTCCCAACAACATCGTCAACGCCCTGGCGACCGATGCCCTCCTTTCGGTACTTGTCACGGCCGTCGTCCTTGGATATGTCATCAAGCCAGGAGGTGCGATTCATCGAGCCGTAGAAGAAGTCGAAGTTATCGTCCTCAAGGTCATCACAGTTTTGATCCACCTTGCGCCTATTGGAGTGTTCTTCTTGATCATGCCGAATCTGTTCCGTCTCGATATTGCTGAGATTGGGACGAACCTGGGTATTTTGATTGGCGGTACCTTGGTCGGCATGTTCATCCACCTTTTCATTGTAATTCCCATCATTTTCTTCGCGATCACCAGATCCAACCCGTACACGTTCTGGATGAAGATGAGTCCAGCATGGATTACCGCTTGGGGAACCGCCTCTAGCGCTGCGACCTTGCCTGTTACCATTCGCTGTGTTTTGAAGCAGGGTATTCCCATCACAGGTCAGTCTCCATGGTTATAAGTAGTCGATCGCGATCACTGACACACAGTTAGTAACCAAATTTGCCGTACCTCTCGGTTGTTTGATCAACATGGATGGTACTGCGATCTACTTCCCGATCGTCGTCGTATTTTTGGCCGCCACTCAAGGCATCACCCTGAACGCTGCCGATTACATCATTGTCATTCTTCTCTCGACTCTCGCTTCGATCGGAACCACACCTATTCCAAGTTCGAGTTTGGTCTTGGTTGTCATGATTGCTTCCAGTGTCAACATCCCAATCACCGGAATGTACGCCGTCGTCATCGCTATTGACTGGTTCCTCGACCGCTTCCGAACTGCAATGAACGTCAGTTGCGATACTTTCGCAGCCAAGGTTGTCACGCACATAACAGGGATCAAAGACGAAGATGGTCAGTCGTACGATGAGGCCGAGAATGTCGACCCGAACTCGCTCGGACGAACAGATGAGTCCAAAGTTTAGATGCTGTCTCCCCGGTTTGATATAGCGGTCTTGAAATCTCCGAATTCTTCCGAGCTCAATCTTAAGTAATGCAATCCTCTTTCGCTCATACTCAACAGCGTTCCTTCTCTTTGTGATCGTGAATCAAGCTACTCATTTCACGCGATCTGACGGCGTATTTCGTAAGGCCATCGCATCGACCAGCCATGTCGGCATGCCGCGTGACAAGCGGACCTCGGATTGCGCGACTTGGACGATCGGGTCAACAACACAATGAAAAGAATACGCAAAACCAAAGAGTATGTTGTGGAAAAGATGAGCAGTGCTGCAGAGCGTTTGCCGTATATGTCCTCGCTCCTGATATACGCGCGCACGAAGTCTGGAAATGTGGCCGGTCCGGAAAATTAGCCGGCTCGGAAACGTAGTCAGTCCGGAAAAATAGCCTGAAAATCCCCCCTGTGGATCTAGCAGTTGTTCAGGACCGCGTGGTGCTGTAGAGAGACAGCATTCGTGGGTGTTTTCGTGATGACACAGTCGAACACTTCGTCGTGGCGGTCGAGAAGCTGCGCTCCTCTTCGCGCCGAACCACGGGTCTTGGCGCGTTAGCTACTTTCGAACCCAGCCATCATTACGTCATGAACACGAGGCACAATTGAGATGCCCAGGTGTGCCTGCAACAGAAACGAACGCGTTCTAGTCGCGACTCTTAGGCGGAGTGGGTCTATTGAGTGTTGAGGAGATAACTGGCATGGAGGGATGGTCCATGTCGTCGCGTATGACGACGTTCTGGTCCAGCACCGTCCAAGGTACGTGTTCTGACCCCTATCAGTCTTTACTTCCTCATACGAGGGTTTGCATCATCTTATGTTTCGTTCGAACATTCTCGTACAGCTCAACGCTACGCGATAGTCAACTTTTCGTCTCTAGTCTATCACGCGACGTGGAAAGTCGCGTCGTTGCGCGCGTTGTATGGTATCGGCGACCCTGGTTGATGCACAACCCGTTCGCTTGCAGACCTGTCGCAACCTATACGAACAATATCCGGAGCAATGCACTTAAAAGCACGCGGTGTACATAGGAAGGCTTTCACGACAGCCTGGTGCCTCGCTGCTACAAGCATCTTCGCCCTTGCTGACCGCTCGCGCATCTGCCATGATGGCTGAAGAAATGATACGTAGCTCAGAGCGCCCATGGCAAACAGGACGCAACAAAGCTCATACTTGGACCGTTGCGCTATCCGCAACCAAGAGACCTTGCCAACCCGATCAATGGCATGGCAAGAGTGCCTCCGGGTTCAAAGGGTACTAGAGCCAGAGTGATAACTAATCCTCATGCTAGCAACAATTTACTTTGGCACGTGGCCTGGAGCTCCAAGAGATGCAAATTGCTGTGAGTAATGGCTACAGGCCCGTTCTTCCACGTACTCAGTTTGCCATACTTCTTGGTAGGTCTCCCCGGATACCAATGTTCTGGAAGATCTGGTTCATGTGCGGAAGCTTTAATTAGTCCATTTGCACCAATCAGCAGCCAGATCGGATGCTTGGCCATTGCGATCACAATATATCGCGGGGAAGACTAATGCGGAGTGCAAGATGATCTCGTGAGATGGCTCTCCGTGTCCAGAGTGGTATAGCGTCAAAATGCTCAGAAACCGAAACGGTACATATCTCTGCAATACGCGTAGAAAATGAGGAAGCACACTCAAGCAGAGAGACCGACCAAGATGTTCTACGGCCTTGCTTCGCTTTTACTGCTAGCTACTAGTACTTCGGCTGCAGTAGTTAGCAGGAAAGCACCCGCTGGCTTTGTCACAGCCAAAGGCAACGCCTTCAAACTAGACGGAAAAGATTTCTACTTCGCAGGCAGCAATGCCTACTACTTTCCCTTCAACGACGTAAGTATATGTCACTTCAGAGTTGCCACACTTACTGAAACTTCACAGCTCCAATCTGATATAGAGGCTGGCCTGGGTGCCGCTAAGAAGGCTGGACTCAACGTCTTCAGGACATGGGGCTTCAACGACCGGAACAGAACAACACTCGCGAACGGACTACCACAGTACGGTGGCGAAGGTGCCGGTCCCAGTCCAAACATCATGCAATGGTGGAGCAACGGAACACAGGAGATCAACCTAGTACCGTTCGACAAAGTCGTGAAGGCTGCGGAGAAAACTGGCATGAAGCTCATCGTTGCTTTGACGAACAATTGGGCCGACTATGGTGGCATGGATGTCTACACGACCAACCTCGGCTACAAGTACCATGACGATGTAAGTCACACAGTCTTTGCCTACATGATCATAGACTAACATAACCTTCGTTAGTTCTATCATGTCCCAGCCATCAAGAAGGCGTACAAGAAGTACGTCAAGGAGATCGTCAAGCGCTACGCCAAGTCTTCAGCCATTATGGCGTGGGAGTTGGCGAACGAACCACGATGCGGTGCTGATGGTGTGCGCAACTTGCCGCGCAGCGAGAACTGCTCCCCTGACATGATCACCGAATGGATCGATGAGATGAGCACATACGTCAAGTCACTCGACAAGGACCATCTTGTTACATGGGGTGGTGAAGGAGGGTTCAACAGGCCTAGTGACGATGGCTTCTACAATGGATACGATGGTGGCGACTACGACAAGGAGTTGGCGCTCAAGAACATCGACTTTGGTACCTTTCATACCTATCCCGATTGTACGTATATTTCATTCGACAGGCATCAACACTATCATTCTTTGAGCAACACTGATTAGACTTGCGATAGGGTGGTCCAAGAGCGTCGAATGGGCAAACCAATGGATCATCGATCACGCCGAAGCCTCCCGTGCTGTTGGAAAGCCAGTCGTACACGAAGAGTATGGATGGCTGACCGACGACAAGAGGCAAGAATACCTCAGCAAGACCTCGAATGTCACAAGACTTGAAGCCATCGGACTATGGCAGGCCACCAGCCTGAAGGAGAAGATGCCGGATATGTACTGGCAATTTGGCTACTCCGGCTACTCCTATGGAAGCAATCACGACGACGGATTTACGATCTTTCTGGAGGATGCGGAGGCCAAACAGCTTGTTTACGAGCATGCGAAGAAGGTCAATGCTTTGAACAAGAAGTGAGATGTTGCACTGTTTGGTTTGGCTCGCGCTTGTCTCGCAGCAAACACTTAGTGCCGTATGCACTAGAGCTCTATCTTCCTGCAAAAAGCGTATGTTTGTCCGGTAATGCGTCAGAACTGAGTGGTGTCTTTATGCAAATTGGTTCGGTTTGCGGAGTGTTCCCACAATGTATATAGTCGAATTCTTTCACTTCCTCCCCACGCCACCCATTATTTCGTTCGACATCGTGCGCTGAAAATGGTACAGCAACATACTTCATTGTTTCGAACTACACCAACGTGTTTCTTCGATCCTGCCAAGACGATTAGGTTGCACTCCCCTTCCGTCCGACTACACCACACTAGCTTCCGCTACTACAGCCGCCTGAATCTACACTGTCCTAGGCCTATTATTTTACACCTATTCTCAGGCCATCTCACACACAACCTCAAGTCAGCCACCCGATTCTGTCGACGATGTGCGGCTTCACATGCATTACATATAGCGAGTGCGCCCACACCGCGCTCTCAACGAAGCCCGAGCACACCTCTCTTTGCTTTAACGCGAAAGAATTACATTTGGTCCAAGGCGTCGACTGTGCACCTGCGAACTGTGTCCCGACTGATGACACAGAAACCCCGATTGCCGCTGAGAATACTGTCTTTGATTACTGCGATGACTGCCGAGCCGAAGCACGCGCTGCTAAACCGATTGAGCGCGGCGAAATGGACGACATCGTCCAGGCTCATGCGCACGTAAAAGATGGGGACCTAGGCGTTTATGATGAAGACGAGAATGAGCAGCTGCAAGATTTAGCCACCTACCTCGATACAAAGCATGCTGTTGGCCTGGAGATTGTCCCACAGCTCAAAGCTTTACCATCAAATCCGCTTGCGCTCTCGCATATCACAGACCCCGAGCTTCGCGCCCTTCTGTGTGCACCAGACGTGGAAAAACACTTCACTACTTTCAATTACTGCTCAGAACTCTTTCCAGTCATGGGCAGCTACATCCAACAGCTCGCTCCAAACAAGGTGTTCGTAGAGACATTCGTGTACCTGCGCGACAAGGCGAAGAAAGCAACGACATTACTAGAGTGTTTCCAAATCGTTCTCGAGTGCGTCCTCAACTATGAGCCCTCCCGACCGGAAGAACACTTCAACGGTAGCGAAGCCCGATTGGAGTTCTTTGGCGATATGCTCAAGTGTATGATCACCGATAGGGATCTTGAAGTCCCTCCGATCGCCTTCCATTTCCATGAGAACAGTTTCGCAGTTCCCGACGCCACCCTTCAGCAGCTTGAAGCGGATCAAGACGTGTCGCAAGCTTATACAGAGAAACAGGAGGAGAACTCGCAGACGAAACCATCGCGGAAGGAGCGTGGCATCCTGAACATACATCACCTGGCGTTTGATCCGGAGTCACTGAAAGGACTACTAGATGACGAACCGTCCCGTGACATCGAGGCAGTACATGTCGCGTTTTTGGAAGATGAGAATGCTGTGGGTATAGACGTGGAGGACGAGCAGGGTAACAAGCTCGTTTGGAGAGATGGCAAGTCGCATATCATCTTCGCTGTTACCAAAGCTGAAGACAAGACTGCTGTCAAAGAGATGAACGAGCAACCGACAAAGCCTAAAGATGAGCTTCAGACTGAGCCAACGAAGACGCCAAACCAAATAAAGGGCGGCTTTGGTTTCTATTACTCAGATGAAGAAGATGATACACTCGTTCAGACTGAAGAGGAAACTAAGGGTATTGCGGTCGAGGACAAGGACATCTCTTCAGACCCGTCTCCTTACCTATGCATACCCTCCTCCCCACCCGTATCGGTCGCAGAGTGTTCATTCCAGTCTCCTTCATCCAGTACGTCTAATCCATCCTCACCATCCCTTCCAGCTCTTCCGAACAAACGCGAGAACGAAAGCGCGGAAGCAAGTCAACCCAACAGTGGCTCCTCCTCACCATCGTCTCGTAAGCGCAAGTCGTTATCGAGCGAGTCAAGCGAAGACAACAAAGGCATCAGCAGTGACGAGGAAGAAGACAAACAACACTCCGACCCTCCCATGAAGCGAAGCTGCAGGACCAGTCTATCATCCGACTCTTCCTCTCGATCTGCAACGCCAATAGAGAAGTTGCGCAATTCCCCATCAGCACCAGCCTCACCTTTAGCGGACCTACCTCCTCTCCCAGCTTCACCTGCATCTCCAGATAGTTTGTCGTTATCTTCTGAATCGTCTTATGTGGACTCCGCATCATCACCTCAGTCGCCTCCTGCACCCCTTCCGCCGCAGCCAACGACGCCACAGCACCGCATGCAGACGCGTGCTATGACACGCAGTGCAAGTACCACGCCACCGCCTCCGGATGCGGCATCTACGAGAGCAACGCGTTGATCGGGGAAGTGATAGGAAGAACGTCGTCAGTATAGAAGACAGAGGGGGCTGATGAGATGGATGAGACTGTGAGAGAAGAGGGGAATGAGAGAGAACAAGGCCAGATCTCAGGAAACTGCATGAGAGTCATTCGAGCGGCTTGGAGTATCGTGAATCAGTGTTGTTGTACAGGCTTCCGTCGACAGTTATCGTGTGTTTTGTTACGACTAGTTTCAAGACTATTTCATCCCTTTAGTCAACAAGAGTTTCCAAATATGTAGGCGCGGAAGTTGTGACAAAATTAACGACTTCGTATTCAAGAAGAACGGAAAAGCTTTCGTGGGTATCAAACGACTCACTACGCCCCGACTAAACCATGCGCATGTATTAGATATGGTGCCGCATGCTCCATAATGACAAGTGTACGCAAGCGCGACGAAACACGATACACGTTGCAGACGTAGCTCATTCAGAGTCGTCACCTCCGCTGTCGCCGCTCTTATCATCCTCCTCGTCTTCCGACTCGCCCTGGACATCGTCGTCATCATCGTCATCGTCATCGTCGTTATCATCGCCGCCAGCCACTTCCTCGCTGTCATCTTCCAATACAACCTTCTGCTGTGGTACAGGTTTTGCTGCTGCCCTTCGGCTGGGACGACCCGTAGCTGTGACTTCGCTTGCCTTTCCCCATGCCGCCTCACCCTCCTTTATTGCCTCGAGATCTTTCGCAAACTCCCTCTGCTCCTTGATCTTGGCTGCCTTTTCAACGGAGTATTTGCCATCCATGCCCACGTCCTTCAGCCAGCCCTTCAGCACGCGGATCTTATCCTTCGACGTGTCGCACTGGGAGAGCTCAGGGTCGCGCGACCAGACTTTTCGGATGCCGCACTTCACGAGCCAGCCTTGGAGTCGCTTGACTTCGGCGGTGTCGGGATCGTCCTCGGTCTTCGCTTTGGGCGCGGCTTTCGGTTTCGGTGGGGCTTTTTCTTTCTTGCCCTTCGCTGCAGGGGCATTCTTCTTCTTCTTGGGCTCTTCGTCTATGACGCTGGACAGATCACTGTCAGATACGTCGCCCTTTGTGTCTGCCTTTTTCGCTGGCTCAGGCTCGTCATCGCTCTCATCGTCGACCGCGGCACCGGGTCTGGACGTCGGCTTCGGCGAGTCCTCCTCATCCGAGTCTTCTGCCACAGTCTTTTTCCCCCGTCGTACTAACTTCTTGGGTGGCTCGCTCTCTGCGTCAGATATCTCGGCGGGTGGTTCTGAGAGCTCAGCTTCAGATTCTTCGGACTCAGTCTTCGCGCGCTTCTTGGGTTTCTTGGCAGGTGTCGCAGCCTTGCGCTTGACGCCGCGGGCATTGTCGGTAGCAGCTTTGGTCTTCTTTTCGGTGGGCTTCGCTTTGGGTTTGGGGGCGGCTTTTTTGGGAGTAGGCTGTGGTGAGGGCTCATCGGAGCAGAACTTCTCCTACATATCCTTAGTACCTGGCCAGGAATTGGAAGTCAGGCTTCATACCACTGCGTCTACAATGACTTTCTGTGATTTCTCTTTCCATGTCGAGTCTGTCTTGAAGAAGCCCTCGTCTAGGGCTAGTTCCTTCTCTGCGCGCGCCCGAACGCGCTTCACAGTCAGATCCTCGCTTTTTCCAGATTTGTGTATGGCGATGACAATGTCGCGCAGTTTGTTTGAAATGTTCGCCTCAGAGGGCCGGGCTGCTTCGGAATCCGACATGATGCGCAGCGCGTTCGTAGATGGTGTTGATGATCGACGGCCGTACGCGATAGACGCGGCGGTTAGGGCAGGCACGTCGCCGGTAGCGTACACGTGACTCCGCGGAGAGACCCAATGGCGTCAAGTGGCATCAGGGCCTGCGGGGAATTTGTCGTGTCGAGCCACGGCGATGTCAGTGTATCAGTTGAATCCCATTCCTTCCTGCTGATTGCATGAATCGCATGGTATTGCCAATGCAGATGCCCATAGATGATGCTGGGCGCAGCCCTTCGACGTCGAGTTGGTCTGTGAGCGCCCCGCGTCTGCTGGGTTGGGCAGCTCCACGACCGACGTCACATTTATTCCCAAGTTTCACACAGACACCGCCAGCTTCATTCAGTGTTTTCCAACACGGCCTACACCTGTCAGCGACCGAGCTGCATGCCGCCAGTCCCGACCGCCTCTAGCCCCAGTCATCTTTAACTTTAGCATCTGCCCGGGTTGTAACTGCGCCCTGCCGTCTGCCAACTCTGGACGCTTGAGCTCGGAACCTGCGAGAAGCCGCCTCCACCTTCGAGCGGGCCTTGATCTATTATCATTCTTTCGTCACGCCAGCACCACAATTAAAATAACTGATCCCTCCCCCCTCGCGCCAAAGGAAACCTACCCACACCGCCTGCTCACCGGCCCCAGCCACGTTGCGGAGGTGAATGCTGACCTCGCCCAACACCCTACGCCGCAGATAAATTTCCTGTCAGGAGTTTCGCGACTCAACCACCTTACAACCCCCACTATCCAACATACCCACCGCCAAGATGTCTAACGCGCCCACAACCCTCAAGCAGCCCGAGTCGTCGGAGGGACGTCTGCTGCTCGTGTCGAATCGACTGCCCATCACCATCAAGCGCTCCGATGAGGGCAAGTACGACATGTCCATGTCCTCGGGAGGACTGGTCAGCGGTTTGAGCGGACTCTCCAAGACTACCACCTTCCAGTGGTATGGCTGGCCCGGACTTGAAGTCCCCGAGGACGAGACAAAGACCTTGAACGACCAGCTCAAGGAGAAATACAACGCGGTACCGGTCATGCTTGACGATGAGCTCGCGGACAGGCATTACAACGGATTCTCAAGTGAGATTACCCATATAGAACCATATCGCTGCAAACACTAACAATTGCACAGACGAGATCATGTGGCCGCTCTTCCATTACCACCCCGGTGAGATTACCTTCGACGAGTCCGCTTGGGACGCCTACACCGAGGCCAACCGCCTGTTCGCAAAGGCCGTCGCAAAGGACGTACAAGACAACGACATGGTCTGGGTGCACGATTACCACCTGATGCTCATGCCCGCCATGTTGCGCGAAGAGCTCGGCAACACGAAGAAGAATGTCAAGATCGGCTTCTTCCTGCACACACCCTTCCCCAGTTCCGAGATTTACCGAATCCTCCCCGTCCGCAATGAGATCCTGCTCGGCGTTCTCCACTGCGACCTCATTGGCTTCCACACATACGACTATGCTCGTCATTTCCTGAGCAGTTGCTCGCGCATTCTGTAGGTATCAACCTAAGGGCAGACTTCGCACTTACTAACTCAGACCAGGGGACTTGCCACAACACCAAACGGAGTCGAGTTCAAGGGCAAGGTCGTTACTGTCGGCGCTTTCCCCATCGGTATCGATCCCGAGAAGTTCGACGAGGGTCTCCAGAAGCCCAAGGTACAAGAGCGGATAGCAGCCCTCGAGAAGAAGTTCCAGGGTGTGAAGCTCATCGTTGGTGTTGATCGCCTCGACTACATCAAGGGTGTACCACAGAAGCTGCACGCTCTCGAGGTGTTCCTCACAGAGCATCCCGAATGGATCGGCAAGGTCGTGCTTGTACAAGTCGCCGTTCCTTCTCGGCAAGACGTCGAGGAGTACCAGAACCTCCGCGCAGTCGTCAATGAGCTTGTTGGTCGCATCAATGGCAAGTTCGGCACTATCGAGTTCATGCCTATCCACTTCATGCACAAGTCGGTCTCTTTCGACGAGCTTATTGCGCTCTACGCTGTCTCGGATGTCTGTCTTGTATCTTCGACACGCGACGGTATGAACCTGGTGTCCTACGAGTACATCGCGACACAGGAGAAGCGACACGGTGTCATGATCTTGTCCGAGTTCACTGGTGCTGCACAGAGCTTGAACGGCAGTCTCATCGTCAACCCATGGAACACCGAGGAGTTGGCGGATGCTATCCACGACGCAGTCACCATGGGCGATGAGCAGCGCAGTCTAAACTACCAGAAGCTGTCAAAATACGTCCGGAAATACACTAGGTAAGTACCCACAATCACATCTCAACCGACACGTTCTAACTTCCCATAGCGCATGGTGGGGCGAGTCGTTTGTCACCGAACTTAGAAGGATCTCGGAGACGCCAGACCGCAAAGTACACTTCGCTAACGCTCCGGTCGCGGGAGTTGATGACGCTACAAAGACTACTGGTGAGACGAGCTCAGAGCTACCGATCCGCCAGGAGACCGGCAACAAGGACAAAGAGTCAGACCCAGCCGCTGCTATCGATGCTCAAAAGGAGACTACCGACGGCGCATCTAGCCAATAGGCCCTGTGTCCTGAGGTGAGCACCTCTGATTGTTACGACGGATGATTTCATGTAACGAAAGTTCGGCGTGATGGATTCGCCTGGGTTAGACGATTGATGAAGGTTCCAATTCTCACAGTACTCCCTCAATTACTAGATCTTCTTACCTAGAAGCTGTAGTGGAAACATCACTGCAGCAACAATATACCCCCTCTACACACGACCTTGCTCTTTGTACTCTGATCGTGACTGTTTTTTTTTTCGCAGGTGAGTTTGTACCTTCGTGAGAACCGAGTATGCGAGAGCGTGGGATGTTCCTGCCTCCGAAAGTCCCTGCCAAGCCATTAGTGCGTCATCGTGCGCTTTCGCAAACCTCACACCCAATTTCGCGTCTTCTACCCCCAACCCCCATCACCCCGACGAGAAGACTTCCACCGGCAAGTTCGGAAACGATTGGTAACGAGTTTGATTTTACGCGTCAATACGAATCAGTCTCTGATGTTGACGCACAAAACACGATCATAAGATACTACAATGGAGCAACCCTCGTGTTTTATTAGGAGTCTGACTACCTGTGTGTAGCACTAACATGAGCAGATCCCGGCAGTCGAAGTACTCAGCACCTTCTGTCTACCACTCAATTATAGCACCAGAAAACTCAAGCTCCACAAAGTCGACGAAAGTGAGCGTACGTGTGCGGCTGCTGCACTAGCTCCGAAGAAACGCCAGACGCTCCTTCCAAATAGTACCAGTCCCCTCAAATACCGACATTCACTGCCATCACAAACGCCAAGTCACCGCATGCGCTACCATCATTACTTCTGCTTGAACATCGCTGCCTCCCATCCGTACGCACGCGCTAGTCGACGTCCGTAGCGTCTGGCCAGAGTCAATGGCACTTCACCGCTCGGATGCGGCTCATGGAACTGGATTCCGCGTGGTAAGTTCAGCTTCTTCGGTGTGAATTGCCATGCAGATCCGTGTAGCTTCTCGACGGCGAATCCAAGCTTGGCAAGCGTGGCTACGACTTGATCCCAGCGGACTTTACCCGGGGGTTCGCTGTCGTTTGGCACATGAAAAAGTGCTTTGATCACGATATAGGCGTCCTTGCCGACGTGGTACAACGGTTTCGAAATGGCAGCTGATCGCTCAAGTACATCCTCATCGGCATCCTGGGCTATGGCTGTCATCTCGCCGTGCGTCTTCGCTTTGGTTCTATCATTGACATCGAGGCGATTGAAATTCCCAGTGATCTCTTTGGTTGGGTCGTGGAAGATCTCGGATGTGGCCTGATACTCGTACACAGGAGACGGTGTTGATGCCGTGTCAAGATCTTCGGAGTCACTCCACGGAGCCGTTCTTAGCATCGGGCCACCTTTGTCCAAGAGTCTGCGAATGGTATCGTGTTGAGAATATCCTGTACGCTTGCGAAAAGCATTGTCGATGTACCTCCAAAACTTGTCCAGGTTGCGTTCCGCTTTTCGACGCGCCCCCACCGTCTGCTTTGTTCGGACGCTCTCACTCGGATAATCGAACCTGCCATTGGATGGATTACCAAGATCTGGGGCAATGACACCTCCATCGTCTAGAACCTTTCTCCAGCGCGCCAAAGGTTGCATAAATTTGAGATACCACTTGGCGTACATGGGGCTCTTTCGCCCACGATCGAACTGATTCCTTAAATTGACGTAGCAGGAAGACACTCGCAGTTGATGAAGACACTCAACGCACACTGAAAGCGTATTCAGGTAGTCCTCTATGAATGGCGAGACTTTCTCTTTGGCGGAAGGCTCTCGCCTAAAGTACGTTTCAAGGCAATCTAGATTGAGATGGGTGTAGTCGGCGATCTGAGTGAAGGCGGTCGTCCGGGTCAAGAGCTTCCTCACGCGCTGTCCGATGATATCGTTACTTTCCACTTCTGTGGTTCTGTAATCAGATTCACCTTCGAGCACCTTGTCGCATCCTGCTGGTATGGTAACTCTCATCATAAGATGGCGTAACTGTGGTGCACCCATCAAGAAGTGCCTAATGAGACCCGCGGCGTCGTAACTACCTAGACTCAACATGTAGTACAACATCTCCACACTATCCGCATAGCGCTTGACAAGCTCTTCGCTTGCTTCCACCTGCAAAGCCAGTGTGTGAAGAACTTCGACTTCGCTTGAAAGTCGGTAAAGCTGATCCCAGAAGACCAGGCCCGCGTACGCCTTGTTCAATGTCTCACGGAGAACCAGGGAGTAGAACTCGCTTGTTCCAAGTCTCTTCGATGGTTCTCCGGCTTCGTTCAGTATATTCTCATGTCGATGTTCGGCGTGATCTTGAACATATTCTGCGAAATACGCAGGGTCTTCGCGCAACGCCCAGGCATGGTCCTCGCACTTTTCCACTGCTGTCGAGATAAGGTGCCGGATACGTGCAAAGTTTGGCTCGCCTCACGGACCAAATGGCGCCTTTCTGCATGCATCTGCAAGACTACTGCTCAGCTCTTCCGGATCTGACAAGCTCGGCGGTTCTGATAAAAGCGGATAATCGTCGCTGCACAGCGTCTCTGGAAGAATGTCATGCATGATGTTTTCGCAGCAGCCGACAAGGAACCTTAGTACGCCTTCCTGGATGCGGAGTATCTGGAGGCCCTCTCCTAGGGGATTCAAAGAATGCATCGCCTGATCTTCAGGGACAGCGTGGGGTTCGGACTCAAGCCCTTTGATTCGGCCATACATCTCTTCCTTGACTTCCTGTGTCTTTGAGTCTTGGTCCGAGAGATTTATGAGGACATGCGGATAGCGGGTAGCCTGGCATGGGACGGCCATGCCAGAGAAGCTGAGTTCCGATTCAGCAAACGTAGCAGGACGATTGCGCGCCCGGGCGTTGATGAACACAAGCAAGGACTTGGCGTCCGACAAGTCTTCTGAATTGATATAAGGTCTGAGCTCGCTGCTGGTTGCCACATGGTTTGGTTCTCCGCAAGCACGATCAGTGAAATTGCCATGCATATTGTCGACATCCGGTCGGTGCAGGTCGGGCATTCCGGGGAAGACTACTTGAAATAGTTCTCGACGCTTCGCCGCAGACTTCTTTCTCCATCGAATCCGTATGGCGCCTTCGTGTCGCTGCACAATTGCGTTCAGACGGTGCCAGTGCGTGAAGATGTTGCGGCTCAGCGCGGCAGCTGTATCAAGTACTAACTCCGGTGGCAGGTCAGGCTCCGCGTCGTTGTCCTTCCGCAGGATCTCGAGGATGGTATCAACATCGTCCATCTTGCCAATTCTATGAGTATGTCAGTATTTTGCGCGATCGAAAGAGGTCAACACATACATCGATGCTTTACTGGTCTGGATGTAGTTGATAGCACTGGATCAGTCCAGCGACTGCTGTTCGATCGTGACCAAGGAAAGATATTCACGCCAATGTTTGCGGTGGAGCGTCGGGTGTGTAAAATTGAGGTAGTGTGGTGTTTAGGCAAACAACAAGCTCTTGGCGCTATGACCGCCGATGGCTCTCGAGAGCAGAGAGCGCGTCACGTGTTGGCAGACAAGACTCTCATGCGACCGATCCGCATATCCTACTCCAAATTCCGATCACAGCCATGCTCATACATCTACCTGATGAGATGGATCATGTCTTTCTTTGCGATCCACTACCTTTCCCTTCGCTTCTTTGATCTCACTGGCATCTCTCACCACGCGCATGCTTGACAACTGAATCGCTCATATCAGGTGTGCGCTTAAGCACTCTTCTCTTATATTTGGCAGTCACAAAAGCTAGTCGGAACTCAGCCAGACGTTCTTTCCAGTTGCGTGCGACTGCGCGCGCACGAGCTGGGCACACACAATTTGCAAAATCGATCATCTTAAGAGCTGTACTACCATCTCTTGGATACCGTGCTCACTTCAAAAGGCTTTCTTGCTGCAGCATGATTCACGTACTTTCTATCAATGTGTAGAATTTGTGGGCATAGTATGAATTGTGGAAGTGATGAGTGACAAATTGTGATCATCATGCGTCATAACAATACCCTTAGCCATAATCCATCTGGATTGGCAGCATTTCACAGAACCTCGATTGAGCTATACAAGTAACATAGACAACATAATGAAGTGCCTAACGGCTCTCACTACCTCACCTACCGCCACACCTGCCAAGTGAAAGGCGCGCTCTTTCTCCCCCGGTCCTGCACCCACCTTTATCTAGCATTATCCGCTCTCTCTACTGACCTTCTGCACCACCCATCCACTATCTCCACATCTCCACTATGAAGTACCTCAGTATCATCATCATCACAAGCCTTACCGCAACCGCCCTCGGCTCCGCCGTACCTTATGGTGTACCCCCCGACTGCACCCATCATAACAACGGCGCCTGCGTCTCCTCGCCCGCACAGTGCACAGAAGGCGAACTACAATGTCTGACCACCCTCAACAACGGCTACGACGGCATAAACATTTGCGAGCACGGAAAGTGGGAGGCACGCGACACATGTCGCTGCACCGATAAGCCATCACCTCAGTGCATCGACGCTACGCTTTCTTCTCGCGACAACACCCTGAGCCGCCGTTGCGAGGAAGGCGTGCCAAAGTGTATGTTACGGGAGCATGATAGGAATGGAGGCGTGCTCTTCAGGTGCAAGAACGGGTTCTGGAAAACGGTTATGCGGTGTCGGCCTTCTGAGCGTTGTCATGATGGGGAGCTGGCTACTTGTTCGTGGCTTGGTGCAGCTTAGGGGAATGGATAGGGGAGGTGTTTTGCTGAGGTCGTTGCTGAGCCCGGAGAGCTGGGTAGTACTATGATCTCGGAACTCATAGCCATGGGTAGGATACAACCAGATAGGAAGAATTGCCGCTTTATCACTTTGTTGTATTCTTAAGACTCTACTATCAACAGGAATGGAAGAATGCTATCGCCATGTCAAGGTATCGCTACATCCCGCTTCTCTTCAAACGCCGTCAACACCTACTTATTATGTACAACCCACCATCTACATGTTCGCCAACAAGTACTTCAAACCAGCCCACATCTCTTCACCACTGGGCAAGATCTGCGCAGCGGGCAGGACGAATCCGTAGTTGCCGGTATCCCTCAACTCAACCGTCATGGAATAGTTTGCCTTGGCAACCTCGAAAGCGTAGTCCACAGAGTCGCCGCTGACCTGGTAAATAGTGTTGCAGATAGGGCCACCTGTGAACGTAGTTCCGTGCACAGCCTTGACAGCGGCGATGGCGCCCTTGGTAAGGGAAGCATACTTCGAGGAGTTGGGGACGACGCCGGAGCATGTGTATCCGTAAGGGTACATCCAAAGCTGGCTGTATGCGTGGATGTCCATGTACAGCGCGATTCCGCGGCCAGCGGCTAGGCTGTCAAGTTGGGCCTTGAGGAGCTTAGTCTCTACACCATCGCCTGCAGAGGGGCCCTTGTAATCTTGAGCGCAGGGAGAGGTTGATGCGCCTTGGGGTAGGTCCCAGTGGGAAGGCCAGTTACGGTTGATGTCGCGGCCTACGCAAGACGCTGAGGGAGTGGTCTGGCGGTTCTTGCGCCACAGACGGTCGGCTGACTGGGTGTAGGCGAAGCCATCTGGGTTCACGATGGGGAAGATGTAGAAATCGTACGAGTTCTTGAATCCAGCCGTGGTGGAGTCGGTGGATGTGAGGAGCTGGTACGCAGCGTATTCAACGACCATTGTTGTGATCCATTCACGTGCGTGGACTGTACCGTGCCAGACTACCGCTCTTTTCGATCCTTTGCCGCCGTTACCCCAGATATGGATGCCCTTGATGTCGCGGCCTTCGACTGATTTGCCAGCGGAGACTACTTCGGCGTTCTTTGGGTACGCTGCGGCAAGGTCCGTGATCCATTGCATGTGGTCGGCAATGGAGTGGTAGGCGTTGAACCAAGAGGCGCTTGGTGCTGCACCGGCTGGAGTATACGTTAGAATGGAAACAAAAGTTTGCAAGTTCCCCACGACAATGTAGACTTCTGTGGTATTTTTCTTGCATTAAATGGAGTAAGCTTACCGGCATATATGCTGACAGTTTGCTCGTCTGCGATAGAACGACCAAGGTTGTCATGCATGACCTTGGTCTGTCAAGTTGTTAGCGCCAAGATAAATTCGTAGCTAGGAGGCGATATACTGTCAAGAAGTTAGCTAATCATCCTAAAAAGTACTCGTGGCGGCTATTTACCCTCTATATCCTTCGTAGACGCCTCGAAGTCCTTGACTGCCGAAGGCGGCACCATAACGTCGACCACATCACTGGATGTTGGCTTGCCCTTCCACAACTCAAGGGATAGCTTGCTCATAACATCGTCGATTTTGGCAGCGTTGGCACCGACATTGACGCGGTACACCTTCCAGTCATCGTAGTTGATCTTCTTTGTGTTGACGGTGGCCGCAGACGCTAGGCCTAAGGAGGCAAGGGTGATGTGAAGGAGCTTCATTGCTACCAAAGACAGCAGTAAAGATGAAGGAAGAGAAGCGTAAAGACTCTGAGAAAAGGTGCCAGCGATGCTATATAGCTAGATAAGTGATATCACACCTAGTTAGTATCTTCCGTGTAACCATTCGTTGAAGGCGAACCTTGGCGTTTGATTGCTTGATCTTGGCGTTTGTGTACCTACTGGTTTAGGCAGTTCGCTGGCTATGGCCCCTGCTGATCCCGTCTAGGCGCATGATGCTTGGGTCGCCTTCGAGCTTATCGTGGCCTTGGGATATTAATTACATGCCTTTTGCTCGGAGTGTACCATGTTCGTGGAATCAGCTTCCTGGGCGAGCGTTTGCCCCGTGGGAGGTTAATGCCAGTGGGGCAGGTGGGCTGCGGGGGCACCATTACCACTGCGTTTTGGTCGCAGGGCTTGACATCTGGAAGTCTACGTTAGCATGAAAACGAGAGTTAGCAACAGCCTGAGGTGATGTAAGCTTCGAGGTCGTTTCTATCATCATCCGTAAGAGGTATGTGTTGAGCGAATTCCTTGACTGGGGTGGTCATGCATTGGTATTTGCATGATCTTTCCCATCTTGAGTTAAGCAGACTGCTAGTGACGGGGTCGGCGCGAATCTGGGGATCTTGACGACCTTCCGCATCTGCATTGGAGGAGCCGGGGCTAGCTGTTTAGTGTCGGCATCGGGCAAAGGTCGAGCGGTCATTTGATGTTGCATTGGATCGACTCCGCATCATCGTTGTGTATCCAGCCAACGCCGGGCATGTGATGTGTAACAGGATGAAGGAATGCGGCAGGAAGCCGCGAGCTTCCCGAGGTCTGCTGTGGGGTGGGTTCACGTGATGTCTTGGCGGACCCCTAAGGAACATCGAAAGCACCTCTCACGCAGCCAGACTTCTTCCACCAGCTCAAACGGGCACTTATAGAAATGCTGACAATGAGTTTTTTCTATATGCAGAAATTTGTAGTGGTAAAACGGCAAGACGCCTGTACGCGCTGTAAGAAGATGACATCATGGGCGAATCGCTACGACCCTCAACGTAATCAATCGCTAAACAACGCAAGAGTGAACCGTGGTAGAGCCAGTGTGAGAACCGAAAAATCTTTTTTGCCATTCGCCATACTTACATCTCTTTCACACAATCCTCTGCCCATTTTCCTCACACATCTTCACTACTAACAATCTCGCCTCCTCGCCATGATATCGTTACTAATTCACGCCGCTTGCGCATATCCGTTAATCGCAACTGTTGTATCATATATGAAGACACTAGCTTCATACGAGTACAGCGGAAAGATATTCCACACTGTTTACCTCTTGGTGGTACTGCCCCTGTGGGCTTCGCATTGCCACCTCCCCCTCGTAGACTGGATAATCGGGGAAAGACAAGAACGAGTAGAGACGGAGTTGGAATACAAAATCACATGGTGGTTGATACACATTGTTTTATGTTGGATTGAGATCAGTCCAATCATACTGTACATGTATACAGGCACCGGGTCTAAGTCAGGTGTCGGATGGACTGGCTGACCTCTTGTCGAACTCAAGCGGCTGCGGAACGGCATTAGTGCTTTCCGACAGCATTCCCGTATAGTCGACCCTTTACTCCCTCTTCAGTCCGACCTTACCCGCCTTCCTCAGCCCCACGACAGCGATCATCATACAAACGACCATATACCCGAACATAAGCCAATAGCTCGCCCTATACCCCTTCAAGACAGCAACATCATCCTGGCCCTCAAACGCCCCGCCACCATCACCATCACCATGGCCACCAGTACCCGCACTTCCGCTCTTGACCTGCACCCCCAGCGCAACAACCTGGCAACTACCCATACCCAAACTCATACCAAACTGCGCAACAGTATTGAACACAGCACCAGCCAGCGCCTGCGTCTTCTCCGGGAAGTTGTCACTTACGATTATGAGACCGACGGTGAACAAGACATCTGCACTGAACGGCGCGAACATCTGGGCCCAGAAAGCGAGTTTCCAGTAGCTCCATGTTGGCGGCACGAGGGCCATGAGGAGGGGTGAGATGGCGCAGATTAAGGCGGAGCCGGCGACGAGCCAGCGGGCAGGAATGCGGTGGACGAATAGGCCGACGGATATCTGGATTAGGACGCCGGCTAGGAGGTTGGGAAGGAGGTAGAGGGATGTTGCTAGCATGGAGGCGTGCTGGACTTCTTGGAAACTGGACTTGGGTTAGCTCTGGACTTCTGCCATTTTACGCAGCAAGATGGTGGATGATGTTGGAGGATACGTACTACAGGCTTGAGAAGAGTTCAATGGAGTTCATGACCCCGTAAGAGAGTGCGACCATGATGCATGTGCTGGTAAAGGGGAGACTGTTCCACAGCTTGTTCGGTACGAGGGCTGTTTTTCCACGTCGCTCGCGGTAGTGCATCCAGGCTGGAAAGGCGCAGAGAAGGATGATACTGATACTGAGAAGCGAGGCTGTCTCGGCTGAGCGAATGCTTGTCAGGTCGGCGCTGATGATACTACATGCTGTCAGCTTTATTGGAATCAGACGATGAAGAGAAAACACATACGCAAGGACATATGCGAGGGTAGCCAGTCCACCACTAGATATCATACCACCAACCCAATCAATCTCCCTACCAACCTTCTTCCAAAGCGCAACCACACCATCCTGATTCTGGGAAGGAAGTTTAGGCAGCGTCCAGATCGCAGCGACAGCGACCGCCAACGTACACCCTCCAGTCACGTAGAACCCCAACCGCCATCCCGCTCTTTCAATCATAACACCACTCAACACCAACCCAACAGCAAACCCAAGCGGCTGGCTGAACCCCAAACACGCAAACCCAAGATTTCTCGCTCTTCCAGATGGCACAGCACCGGTAATGATAGCAACCGAGGCGGGTAAATGCAACGCCAGCGCCACACCTTGGAGAGCCCGAAAAGCTACGAGCTGCCCGCCGGTCTGCGCAAACCCGCATGCTAGCGTGAAGACGCCGAGGAAGGTGATGCCAGTGAGTTCCACGGGTCTAGCGCCGACTATGTCAGCTACTGAACCAGCGATGAGAAGTGCGGCGCCGGATGTCAGACCATAGACGGAGGAAGGCCATAGGTAGAGAGAGCGTTCGAGAGCGATGGAACGTGCAATTGATGGGAGGCCGACCGTGATGATGCCGTTGGTGAAGCTGGCTATAAAGCCGACGAAGGAAGGGGTGAAGATTGTGAGGAAGGTGCGGAGAGTCGACGGTTTTGCGAGGGATGGTGAGGTGGATGATTCGGTATCTGATATCCGGTGATCATAATTCAAGACTTCTTGAGATGGCGGTGATGGATGATAGATAGGTTTTATGGTTGTGGTCTTGGGTGTTGGCTGGAGCTCGAAGACCGAAGTCGCTGTTTGCGTCTGCGTCGCCATCTTCCAACCTTTTCAGCGGGATATGAACGTACAATTGTCCCGGTTTTAGAGAGGAAATAAACTCTTGAGAAGACTTCAATGCTCATAATTTTCTAGCAGGTTCGTTGAAAATTGGTGGTAGACAGAATTCTTTGGTGACTAGCTTCGCGCCCTACGACGGGCGGGCGACATGTCAAAAGTCAGGGTCCACCATTTGGGTCGAGAATTTTCATCATCGGGAGAAGCATGGATGAAGATAGTGTATGCATTGTCAGCTGTCAGTGATGCAGTCGCATCCATCGAGGTTGAACGCATGGTGTTCATGGGTTGCCAAGGCTGTCCTGTATGCTTCGGATGCAGGTACAAGGGAAGGGATGAAGACGCTAATATTTTTGCTGAGCTTACGACGGTTACTACGGTGCTACGGTATGCGCAAGAGATGAGACTAGTCCGGGGATATGGACTTCCCGCAAAGGCGTGATGCAGGGCGCTGCAAGCCCTTTATGGGGCTCTTCGCGAAGGCGATCGTTGGCGCGCGTGGCCTCACCGCCGAGTCCATTCCTACGCGTCGCGTCAAAAAGCGGTAAAGAAAAAGAGGACAATTGTTGAGATGGTGTGCTGTACCGTCTGGACTAGACAGACTTCCAATCAATCGCGGGACGCCGCGTGGCGGTCAAGTTGATTGAAGTTGGCGGCCGTGCTGTTGCTGCATCAACGACGTTGTTTGGGTGACGTCGGCTCGCGTCCCCAACCTCGTCCTAACCTCCTGCATTTGCCCACCAGCCACCCGCACCCAACACGCTCCAAACCAAAAGTTAACGGGAGCTACGCTTCCACGCTCCAAACCCCACACTGCACATTGCTACCAACACTACAGAATACTCTCTGACTACTTTCTGCCAGTTGCATTCGCTGTTCGACTCGCTATAATCGACCTGCACCTGCGAAAACACCACCACCACCCTCTCGCCTACCATGGCGCCCCATCCCGACATTACCGCCGACGAGCGGGCACTCTCGCCCATGGCCGTGAATGCTCTGCAGCTGGCCAAGTCAATGGTCAAGCGTGACCAGCCTGAGCCATACAAGAACCTCGCCTCAGCAGGCGCACGCCCACCCAACGACCTCTCTGGCCCCGGCTTCCAGGCCCTGTTCGCCCTCATCGGTGTCGGACTCGCCCTTGGAGCTATCTGGTTCTTCTTCTGGGCTAAGAACGGTGGCTTCAAGTGGCGCGACAACGACTGGGAGGACTACAAATCAACTGTGCTAAGACGCAAGGGACCCGACGGCAAGACTCTCTCCAACGCAACCAAGAGCACCAAGCTCGGCGGCGGCAGTGTTGTACACGGCGGCAGCTACTTCGGCGAACAGAGCGAGCTTAACTACACGGATGAGTCTGGTACTAGTGTCGACCCCAACGAATACCGCGACGCCGAGAGGGGCGAGGGCGGCCTTCGTGGCGGAGACGGACGAAGACATAAGAAGCACCGCCGCGACCACACCAACGACTACAAAGACCCTGAGCTCCGCAAGTACCGCGAGGAGAAGGCTGCCCGTGTTGGTGGCCTCAACCGCGTTGGCGATGGCATGTACACCGACTACTCCGGCTCTCAACCCTCTGAAGTCGGCGGCTCCCAGGTCTCTAGTAACGCACCGCTGGTCAAGAAGGACGCCAAGGAAGTCAAAGACCCCAAGAAGGAAGCCAAAGCCAAGGAGATGCGCGCAAGGGAACGCATGCGCAAGGCCAAAGCCGCCGAAAAGGAAGCTGCCAAGAAGGAAGCCGCTGAAGCCAAAGCCCGCAAGGAAGAACAAAAGGCAGAGGCCAAGCGCGCAAAGGAAGAGCAGAAGAAGTCCAAGAAGCACGGCACACCCTCTGAGGCTCCCGAAATGGCTGAAGTTACCCGCCCCATGATCGAGTACCGTTCCCCCGAGAGCGACTACACCCGCGCCTACACTGAGTACACCGCCCCATCTGAAGCCGGCACACCAACACGCGCTCCCACAAGGAGCAAGGCCCCGTCTGGACCTCGCCGTGCCCCTCCTTCCGCAGCGTACTCTTTCACCACCGGCGACGACGACACCGCAACCGTCTACACCGGCGTCTCTACCTCTGACTTCGCCAAACCGCCTCCTCCCAAGGCCGCCCCCAAGACCGAGCGCAGCGCCCCCTCCGAAGTCACCGAGTCAAGCTACTACTCCGACTACCGTCCCAACGCCGACAAGTCCCTCTACTCGGACCCCAACAAGCACGCGCCCCGCTCCCGCTCAGCCCGCCCATCTCAAGACCGCCCCTCCCAAGACCGCACCTCGCGCTCTGGCCGCCCAACCTCTGAGTCTCGTCCCCGCCCCTCAGGCTCGCGTTCGCGTCCTACCTCCGAGTCGCCTCGCAAGCAACACCGCACTTCGCGCCCTGCTCCCCCTGCATCTGACATCTTCACCACTACCAACGGTGATTCTCAGGGCCACATGAGCTACCCGTGCCACATCCCCGGTCTTAGCCAGGCCGGCAGTGTGCACCCCATGGAGAGCGTTTCTCAAGTCGGTGTCCCGACTAACGCGAGGAGGGAGAGAGGCGGCAGAGATGTCATGGATGGCTACCGTCGTGGTGGCGTCCGCGCTGTTGGGCGAAGGGACAGTTTGAGCGACAGCGACTAGACTCGTCCGCTCTCGTCTTCTTTCTCTTCAGTAGTATGATTCGGCATTGCATACCCCCTTCTTGGCGTTATTTGGGCTTTTTCTTGATAGAGCGACTTGATCTTTCTTGAACCTGAGGGTTTCAACTCTGTACAGCGAGTGCGATGAGAGATTGATGTTATGGATTGGATGTACAGACTTTGGAAAGGGTATACCAGTGATGGATGGAACGATGATGGAGGTCTCCGCACGAATGAAGGTTAATGACCTTGTATGTAGTAACACTCAAAGCAATACATGATGACACGGAAGTCACGATGATCAAAGACATTCTCTCCCCACACTTTCACCTCAAACATATGTGATGCACATCGATCGCCAACCTAACTCTCGCTCAAAATACAGCATGGCAGAGCAGATAGAAAAGCACATCTCAATCGAACGAAAAGGGTATATCACATTACTCTGTTCCTCCCGTCGCAGAAAAACGAACTAGTGACTAGACTACAACGCTAGAGCTTGCTGGCATAATAACAAAAGCGGAATCCAGTCGGCTAATCCTGTTGGCTAATCCTGAGAAAACGCAAGAGCAGATAGAGAGACAAGAGACTGAGACTGGTTCATAGCTACATACATAGGCATTACCTCGTTGGTTTTCCGATTTTCCTTTCCTTTCCCTCCTGTCCGTGTTCCGTGGTTCGTGGGCCAGATCAACTGGCCGTGGTTGTGGGTTGTGGGTGATGTGTTTGAGATGATAGTGATGAGGTTGTGTAGGGGTGGTTGGTCGTTACGATTGTGGTGGTGGGGGTGTTTTTATGATATATTGGTGTCGTGTTGTAGCGAGGGTGCTATGTTGTGATGTGTTGAGAGTATGGTGATGATTTGGACATATGGGGAGCAAGCTTCCTCAACCAATAGTCTACAACTCATCCCTCACAGCCTGCGTGGCTTGAGTAGCGGCGCTGGAGATACTGCTCACAGCTTCCTCGGCGCTACCAGAAGCAGCCGCGTACATGGAGGCAATACGGCTGTTGGCGGCGGCTACGGCGTCGGCGATGCGGCTGTTGGCAGACTCCATGGCTCCTTGCTCAGGTCCATAGACGGCGGAACTGGCGGCTGAAGAAATGTAGGCTGCGTTCTCACTAGCAGCAGAGGCAACGTACTCGGCGTTGACGCTGGCTACAGACGAGATTGAGCTGTATACACCACCGGCACTGCTTGTGGCTGAGGCGACGTAGTCGCCTGCTGTAGGCGTGCCGAAGATGGCTTCGCTGATAGCAGCTTGGGCAGATGCCGCGGCTGACGAAAAGCTATCTTGAGCTGATTGTGTTCCGTAGAGCTTCTCGCTCACTTGAGACTGAATGGATGAGTAAGCACTCGCAACTGACTCGCTGGCCTGCTCAGCGGCACCCTTGGGCGTTCCGTGGAGAGCGACAGAGGCACTCTCAACAGCGAGATCCAAAGATGCGCTAGCCTGGCTCAGGACATCTTCGATCATAGCAGGGGGAGTAAAGACGGCGCTGACGACTGACGAAGCAGAAGCATACGCGTCAGCAGCCGCGTCGGTGACAGCATCGTAACTGTCGCCCGCGTACGAACTAGCAGCGTTGATACCTTCACTGGCATAGGACTGGGCAGAAGCCATGGCTGCGGGCAGACCCGTGGAGTAAGCGGAGGCGAAGCGGTTCATGACGCTCTCGGTGAAGTCGGGCTCCTTGCCAATGACAAGCTCTGAGATAAGGGCCTGGACCTCGGCATATTGTGCAGCAGCGGCAGCGGTAGCCTACGTGTACAAAGTCAGCACATGTCTCAAATGCAATTTATTCAACGGAAGGAGTTCTTACCTGAGCACCGTAAGCGCCAGCTTGAGAGTACACAGACTCTGCCCATGGTGTAGGCTGGCCATAGACCTGGCTGCTGGCTTGAGCGATGAGTGCTTCCCAGTTCTGGCTGGCTTGGGAGGCGACTGACTCAGTCCAGGGGGTTTCTGAACCGATGACACCAGAGCTGACTTGGGAAGCGGCTGACTCAGCGGCTGCTTGGGCGTTGGAGACAGCCGACTGTGCTGAACCAGACACATACGACGCGGCAGATTCGGCGGATCCAGATACAACAGACGCAGCAGAAGCGGCCGATGCGGAGGCGACCGAAGCCAAAGACTCAATCGTGCCTTGCTGGGGACCGTATACAGCGCTCGATGCAGCATCTGTAAACTCGGAATAACGGGCGTGCGCAAGGCCCACAGCTTCGTAGTACTGTCGGCGAGCGCTGTCAGCGACACCGGTGGATTGGGGTGCGGCAAACTGGGCAGAAGCCTGGCTGAGGCCTTCAGCGAGGCGAGATGATGCGATGGAGGAGACCGACTCGAAGTAACCCTGGGTGGGGCCTGCTGCATAGCTCCTCACTGATTCAGTGTATTGCATAGCATTCGACAACCTCTCACTAGCGACTGCGAGGGAGTCGGAGTAGGCCTTCTCAAAGTAAGAAAGCATGGTTTGGTGCGCAGGCTGGGGCTCTCCAGAGATCAGAAGAGACATCTGGGCCTTCGCATTCTCGAACTGCTTGCTCGCAGCGCTGACAGCATCGCTGTATCGCGAGTTTGCCTCGACTTGTACGGTCTTGATTATGGCTGTCGGCGTTGGGGTACCGTAGATTGCGTATGATGCCGCAGTCACAGCTTGAGCATACTTGTCGGCGATGACGCTGGTCGCACTCTCAACAGCCGGTTGCTCGGTACCGTACAGGACGCTTGATGCAGCAGCAAGAGCACTTGCGTACTGCTCGCTTGCGATCGACGAGGCAGACTCGACGGTACCTTGCGTCTTGGCAGGACCGAGGAGCGCTTCGCTGACTGCTCGGCTCATCTCAGCTGCTCGGTCGCCAGCGTCGGCAACCACGCTTTGCACTTTGCTGGAATAGGTGTCGACGACTTCGTCATCGTCTTCCAGCGGCTCATCAAGTACAGGTTCGCGGGCTTCAGCAATGATTTGCGCATTGGCTCCACCCCAGACCTTCTTAGGCGATTCGTAGGCTGCGGAGGCCTTCGATGCGGTGTCATCAATAACTTCAGACGCCTTGGATGAAGCTTGAGATAGCAGGCTCTCGGATGAAGGTTCACCATAGATAGCCTCAGACGCTTGAGACGAAACCTCAGATGCAGCTTGCTGGACAGAAGATGCCACACTCTCAGCAACTGGGGTAGAGCTACCTGATACGGCCTCAGAGACCTGCGATGATGCTTTGGATGCTGCCTCCTTGACGGAAGATGCGATACTTTCGGTAAGAGGTGTTGAGCTACCCTGAACAGCTTCGGACGCTTGTGAAGAGATGTCGGAGTACATGTCCTTGGCAGACGATGCGATACTCTCAGCAAGCGGTGTCGAGCTGCCTTGGATCGCTTCGGCAATCTGGGACGATGCACCCTCAACGTTGTCCATAACTTGTTGGGCAGCCTTGCGGACGCGAGGCGCGAAGACCTTGTCAGAGAAATCATCGCTAGCATCGCCGGCCCAGATCTTAGACTTGGAAACATCCTTCAAGCGTACTAGCTCGGCAACCATGTCCGACGCAATGGCCATGGCCTTGTCTTCAAGCTTCTTGGATTCTTCATGGGCCACGCGAAGGCCTTCGTGCCTGTTACCAACGGCTTCGACTTCGGCCTGCCATTCGTTGAGCGTGTTCCTCAGCTTGTGGTAGTTTTGCCAGTCCTTGTACGTGACGCCATCAGTCCACGCCCATCGCATGCCTACTTCTTGGAGGCCAAGGCTGTGGATCTTCTCAAGTACTTCGACAGTGCTCCTGACAGCAGCTTGTACCAAGGAATCAGTCTCTTGATCGTATGATGCTTTCCAGACACGGATGTCCTGGGCACGCTCCTTGACGGTGAGACCGAATTCGCGGGTCTTGGCTCCGCAGTCCTCGTACGCAGCCTCAAGATCGGCGTCTGAAGCATCCTCTGGAAGAGATTGAATAGTCTTCTTGATGTAGTTCTTCAGCTTAGCAATCGTCGCGTCGGCAGTCTCCTCTAGCTTGACAACCAGAGCCTTACCATGTCCATTGACGGCATTGTCGACCTGTCGCTTTGTGATTTCTGCGACGCGTACTTCGAGGTCTTCAGAACCCTTGTCTGCGGCTGTAGCGAACTTGGTCTGCCAGTCGCGGAGATCCTGGTTGAGCTTCTCTTGCAGTTCAGCGCCTGTGAGCTTAGGCTCAGAGGGCTTGACTTTTGTTGGTTTTGCCTCCAGCTCGTTGGAGGCTGTGCTGGCGGACTCACTGCCGAAGAACTCGTCAAGGACACCCCAGCCAGATCCCTCAGTAGAGCTAGGAGGAACAATAGAGGCGGATGAGCTTGCGATGGTGGGAGTGTCCTTGGTAGATTGAGATGGGAGGCTTGTCTCAGCATCGACGGCAGAGACGACAGACTCGATCTTCTGCTGGTCCCTGTAGCGGCCTAGACGCTCAGAGATGCGGACCAACTGAGGCTCGACGTTGTCTCCGTATAGCACGCGCAGCTGGGGCCACACAGTGCGGAGGAGGAAGGCCCAGGTGGCATCCTTTGCGGTGTGGACATGGGGATAGACGATGTCGACGAGGACGTGGTGGCCGTATGCGTGACCCTGTTGGAGGTAGGGCTTGGAGCGCTCGTAGGCCGGGAGCAGTGTCAAGTGGTAGATCTCTTCGGAGCTAGTCCTGAGGTCGTTGTAGTACGGGGCAGCAGCATCAGTCGCCTTCTTGACATGAGGGCCGAGGTATACGTCGTACTGGCCCTTGATTTGCTTTTGGGCATTCTGCAGCTGGGGCTGGACAGACTTCTCGTACTGGGCCTCTGCATATTTCCTGGCATGCTCAACCCTGTGTGCGCCGTAGGTTGCGTAGTTGTCCTGGGCGAATGTGGTGATGGGCGTCGTGTAGGGCTTGACCTTTTCAATCTGCGGGGCGACGTAGGTCTCGTAGTAGGGGTCGACATAGGGCGCAGCGAAGGACCGGGTCTGCAAGTAGGGTTTGCACACGCGTGGAGAGTCGTGGTTGAGCTGGTGGAGCGATGTGGGACACCGGAACAGGAAGGTGATGATGAGATACCACGTGGAGAGTCTCGCAACCATGCTCGTGAAGGCGCCCACGAGACTTCGCCTGGGCTTCCGTGAGCGAGCCGACCGCGAGGTGAGCTGCGTCTTTTCTGCGTGGCCGTTGGCGGTGCCATTGGCGGACCCGTTCAGGCTGCCATTTTGTTTGGACTTGGTCGCCCTTCCGTTGGCCTGGGCGGCCATGCTCGCGTGTGGTGGACGATGAAGCGGTGACGCTGTGTGGCTGACCAGCTTCTGCGTGTGCGTATTAGCGGTACTGCCGCAGCAAGTCGGGTCTGGCTACGTACAAAAATCAGCAACAGGCGGCAGCGTCTGGGTTGTTGATGTCTCTTGAATAATGGCGATGGCTGCTCGAAGTAACTTGTCTGTTAGCGCTGGGGGGACGACAACCGAGCTGCAGCAGTGATGTAATTGCACGTGCGGACGCGGGAACACGATAGCAAGATCAAGGTTTGGACATGCGATAGGCGGCAGAGAGCGCAGAATTACGCGATAGGGCGCGAGAGATGACAGAGGAAATAGAGTCTGCCTGTCGCGATTTCCCAGTCCCAGACGTGTAGAGTGCCTCAGGCTGCCCCTGCGGTTCGCGTCGTCTCATGTAGGGCTGGATGCCTTCACCCGTGCTGTAGGACCCTGTGACGCTGATCAAGCACCGAAGACACGCCATGCATGTGCAAATCCGATCGCTTGTCCCAGGTACCAGACTAAATAATTAATTGTCCCTACACGTGCACTAAGTGTGGCTAGGTGCCATCGCTCTGCCAGGGGCCCGGAGTGCTCGACTGCCAAGACCGAGACTGTCTGGCGGCGGCGACATCACCACTTCCGTCGCCAGAGCTGCTGCACGCAACCACGGTTCCGGCCGCATCCACCCTTGTGCGCTTTCCCCCCAGGTCTATTCACGTCCCTAATTCCCTGCATCTGCATTGTCCTTCATCGCGCAGCACTGCACGCCCGTCCTCTTCACGCCGCTCCCTCGCTGCGATTCCGATGCCTACTTGAGGTCGTCTTGTGCGGCATCTGCCCGAACCCGAACCATATCTTCCGATTCGATACAACCCCCCTCTTACCACGTGTATACTTTTAATCTCCCTCCGCCATGGCCACCGATGCCGAGCCCCTCACGGCGGGGCTCTTCGACGATGCCTCCGCGCACGACGACGCCCCCCAGACTTCCGACGAGCGAGCCATGGACAAAGACGAAGCCGATACCTGCCGGATATGTCGCGGGGAAGGCACCACCGAAGAGCCTCTGTTCTTTCCCTGCAAGTGCAGCGGTAGCATCAAATACGTCCACCAAGAATGTCTGATGGAATGGCTGTCCCACACCCAGAAGAAGCACTGCGAACTGTGCAAGACATCCTTCCGCTTCACCAAACTATACCACCCCGGCATGCCGAATCGCATACCCACGACCGTCTTCGTGCGCCGCGCCGCTCTGCACGTACTCAACATGTTCGCAACCTGGTGTCGAGGGGTCCTGGTGGGCGCCGTCTGGCTCTTCCTACTACCCTGGTGCATGCGCGTCGTATGGCGCAGCCTGTTCTGGGTCGGCGATGGTGGCTGGTCACAAGACATGTTTGCCGACACACCTGAGACGTCAGTAATGCCCGCGACCGGTAGAGGACTGGCCCCTAGCGACATCGACTTGATACGCTCCGCACTCGATACCGCCAAGAGCAGCAACTCGACTGTGCATGTGGCAAGTACCGTCGGGCCCATGAAGATAACGTATACTCCAAACAACTCCACGACTAGCGAATCCATCCTCTGGACCTATGCCAAGCGAGTCTTCTTCGGGGTCCCATCCCCCTTTTCCCAGCTTTCACAAGCCGACAGAATAACTACTCACGTATCTGTCGTTGACAAGAACGGCACCGTTTCCAATACTACCTCAGACCATCTCGGTGTACGCAGTCCGTCGCTTCTCTCCGATGTCCCATTCTTCAACTGGTTCCAGTCTCAAAGTGCCAATCGCTTTATTGTTGACGTGATAGAGGGGCAGATCATCACTCTACTCGTTGTCGTGGCGTTTATCCTTGTCTTCCTGATCAGGGAGTGGGTGGTCCAGCAACAACCTGTCATCAATATGGTTGCCCTCGGTGACAACGCTGCTGCGCAGAGGGCTGCCATCATAGAAGAGGAGGCTCTCGTTGACAACGTGGTCGTTGATGAGGGCGAGCTGGAAGACGCTTTAGATGCTTTGGATGCTGAAGTGGCTGGGGAGGCCGCGGATGCGGAAGAAGCTCATGAACCTGAAAATGCTGACCAAAACGAGCCAATCGCCCCTGGAGACTTCACTCGCGAGAATGATGAGCCCGAGGCTGCCGAACCTACGATACGCCGCGTTCGTCGGTCTTCCTCGCTCCGCCGAGAACGTGACGAGCTCGTTCGCAACATAGTACGCGAAGGCCTTTCGGGTGATCTGAGGTCAATGATGCAATCGGATGAGCTTGTGGATGCCTATGACGATGGATTCCCATCTCAGAGCTTTAACGAGGCTATTGAGCGAGCAATGATGGAAGACGGCGAGGCTAGCAGCTCAAGCTTTCCTGCAAGAACCTCGTCACTCCACCAACCTTCAGGCGTAGCGCCAGATCTTGAAGGTTCCGAGTCGTCTTCATCTTCGCACAGACCGAACATGCCAGCACGCGATAGATCCTTCATCGCGACAGAGATTCGTCGCGGCCTAGAAGAGGGTAATACATGGTCTTTCGAGAACGTACCACAATCGTCAGCTTCGAACGAGGAAAGTGCTGAAAACGTACCCGAATCGTGGGAAGACGACGACAACGCAGACCGAAGAGCCGATCAAGGACCGGAGGCTGCATCGGACCACGAACCGGGTAGCGAGCACAGCAGTGGAAGCTGGCAGCAAGTCCCTGAGGCTGTGGAAGATGACTCCGACCAAGCGCTGGAAGGAGAACATGTTCACGACAAGGGTAAAGCCAAGGCTGTCGACGCCAGTGTGGAGGAAAATTCACCCGAGTCGACATCTTCTGCACAAAGCAGTTCTACTCATCTAGACAACTCAATTACGGTCGATACTACGATTGAAGTCGACAACAGCAGTAGCCAACCTGACCAAGACTCGACCACCCGCGAAGAACAGGAGCATTCTGAAGTGGGTCAGCAAGACCCGGACGACCAGCCTGCGGTTCCAGCCAACGCACAACCACCAGCGCCTCAACCTCCACAAAATCCAGTGAACCAAGTATTGGACTGGATGTTTGGGGACATAGCCCCAATGGCTCAACCTGTCGAAGAGGGAGGCAACGATGAGCATATCGTGCGCGATCTGGCAGACGAAGCGCCTTTTGTGCCCTTCTTAGGGAACGAGCCGCGGGATCATGGCAATGCTGCGGCCCAAGATCCTGAAGTTGCTGCTGCTGCTGCACAAGCTGGCATAGATGTCAACGACCAGGAAGCGATTGAAGACGCTGAAGACCTGGAAGGTATACTTGAGCTCATTGGTATGCAAGGGCCCATTGTCGGTCTTTTCCAGAACGCCCTGTTCAGTGCCGTGCTGATCACCTGCACACTGGCGTGCGCTGTGTGGGTTCCTTATCTCTGGGGTAAATTCGTCATCATAATGGTGGGAAGTCCTATCGAACTCCTCAAAATTCCTCTACAGGCGGTCGCTGCAGTGACGGACTTCATAGTCGACGTCACGCTCTTCCTCGTAGCTGGTACGACGTACTGGAGTTCTTATGCCATCTCCAGTCTGGTCAAGCTGTGTTCCTTGGGGAAACTGTCTCAAACCATAGATGGTCCACTCCGTGCAGTATCTACGCCAGCATACTCCCTTGCAGAGAGTGCGATGGTTCGTATTGGCAAGATGTTCATGGACTCGCCATTATCGTCTCAGCCCAGCTACACCCAATTCACGCTCAACGCACACGCTTCACTACGAAGCCTGCAGAACACGACCTCATTTGCGCTCAATGAAACGAGCAGCTTTGCAAACGCCATCATCGAGGAAATTTCAGCAGACTCGCCGCCCAAGCTTGTGCTGAGGGTCCTTGGACGCCTTCCCTCGTTAGTCCAAGATATCTTTACGACTACCTACGGCCAGTGCAGCTCTCTGCTCTCATGGCTTTGGACGGCCAAGTCGTACAAGATCACCATTGATCTAGACTCGAACAGCAGCACCGCTGCAGCATACACTGCATTGGAGCGATGGACGGCGAGCGACCGCCTGATCGCAATACTTGCTGGCTATGGGTTCTTCGCTTTCCTTGGTGCGATATATCTCAGGCGCGGCACACCTTTCAGCTCGTCACAGCAAGGACAAAGGATCGAACGCATTCTTTCTGATATACTTCAACAAGCCGGAGGTGTACTCAAGGTGATCCTTATCATTAGTATCGAGATGTTGGCATTTCCGCTGTACTGCGGGCTGCTTCTCGACTTGGCCATGCTCCCACTATTCCAGAACGCTACGCTGTACAACCGGTGGCAATTCGCGAGAGAGAGTCCATGGACATCTGGATTCGTGCATTGGTTTATCGGTACCTGCTACATGTTCCACTTCGCGCTCTTTGTGTCCATGTGCCGCAAGATCATGCGCAAGGGTGTACTATACTTCATCCGCGACCCAGATGATCCGACCTTCCATCCCGTCCGGGACGTCCTAGAGCGTAACGTTACGACTCAACTTCGCAAGATCGCCTTTAGCGCTCTTGTGTATGGAGCACTCGTTATTGTATGCCTTGGTGGTGTCGTATGGACCTTGAGTCGTGCTACTACCAACGTCCTGCCAATTCACTGGACTACCGAAGCCCCATCGCTGGAGTTTCCGCTCGACCTTCTCTTCTACAACTTCCTCACGCCGGTCATCATCAAGTTCTACAAGCCTAGTGAGGGTCTGCATGCCATCTACAAATGGTGCTTCCAGAAGTGCGCTGGGTTCCTTCGCCTGTCCAACTTCCTCTTTGGCGACAAGGTCCCTGCGCAAGAAGGCGATGATGGTCGATACGTTCGTGCACCCGCTTCCGATCAAGCTCGCATCCCCAAGGGCCAACCTGTCTTCGTCGAAGTCGACCGCGACAACGTGCGCAAAGATGGAGAGAATGAGGGCGGAGTGCACAACTCTGATCTCGTGTCAATGGTATTCATCCCACCATGGTTCCGCGTGCGCATTCTCTGCTTCATCGTCACGATATGGGTCTTCATGGGTCTATCAGGAGTAAGCGTAACGATCCTACCCCTCCTCTTCGGTCGCTACCTCTTCTCGCTCTGCCTCCCGCCAACCGTTGAGATGAACGACATCCACGCCTTCTCTCTCGGCGTCTACACGCTCGCCAGCATCGGCTACTCCGCCTACCACGCCTTCAAGTTCATCTCCTCGCTCAATCGCTCCATCCCAGATCCCATGTCCACACTCCACACCATCGCAGCAACCACCTCGCGCGTCGGCGGCCGCGCCCTCCGCTTCTCATACGTCTGGGCAACTCTCATCTTCGCCATCCCCTTCCTCTTCGCCGTCCTCCTAGAGCTCTATTTCCTCATGCCTCTGCACGCCTACCTCGGCCCCAAGGAGCCTCACGTCGTCCATGTGATCCAAGACTGGACCCTCGGCTTCTTGTACTCCCGTCTCGCTGCACGCCTCGTCTTCGCGAACCGCAATTCCCGGCCTGCACGTGCTTTCAAAGCTGTTATCAGAGATGGCTGGCTCTACCCCAACGCCAAGATCGCGACACGCTGTTTCCTCATCCCCGTGCTGGCGCTCTTCCTCGTCGCAATTGCCGTGCCATCCAGCCTGGCGTTTGTCACGAGTCGAACGCTATACCGGAATGCGAATGAAGCAACAAAGAACTTACTCTGGCGCTTCAGCTTCCCGGCTGTGGGACTTGCTTTGGTGGTCATGTGGGCTTCCTCGGCGGTTGTCAGGCTGCTCGTGAGATGGAGGTTGGTCGTTAGGGATGAGGTTTATCTTATAGGAGAGAGGTTGCACAACTTTGGGGAGAGGAAAGCGCCCGTTCAACCTGCGTCTGCTGCTACTCCTGCGGTGGGCGTTGAGGGTGTTGATGTAGGCACGCAGACTGCTTAGTTCCACGGGGTCGTCGGTCGGTGTGTTGTTGTTTTGCGTGCAAGAGTGGGATTGCTGCATATCCTTTTCCATTATGCATTTGCTTTCGCTAGGTGCTTTAGAAGGCATGTCAGTCGTTTTGTCAGCGGGCTAGCCAATTAGCCAGTTAGCATGAATCTCACGCTGCTCATCCTTGTTACTTTCATCTACACTACTGCCCTGTGAACTAGATCTGCTGTCGATTGGTCTATCGATTAATGTTGTGGTCAATTACGCATGATGTTCACTTATCTCGCTACTTCACAACCGCCTTCCTAGCACGTCGGACTAAGATCCAAAGCCTTCGCCTGCCACCCTGCCTCAGCCATAAGAACCTCACCAAGAACTCTACTGACCCGAAGGAGATGCCCGTCGCGCCCTCTTCCTGCAACAAGAGAAACACCAAAGGGCATGTCATTCATCCCCCTGAAAGCAGGTATGTGTACCACCGGCACGTGCAGACCCTGGATAAAGTCAAACTCGTTTTTATCTACCACCTGTGACATGTCAACTTACCGTCCACAGCGTATTGAAAACCGGACTCCCCATATCCCGAAGCCCCACCGGCGCCTCGTCCACCGCACTTGGCGCGATGATGACAGAATACGTGGCTGCTATCATGTCGAATAGCATACACAAATGTGTACATTTTTCCAGCGCTTCCCTTCTCTCTTTTTCCGCATCAGCGTGTTTAGAGTGGTTTTCTACTAGATTCCGAATTGAGACGTCCAAACCATCCTTGTGTAGACGGTATTCTTCATGGAAAGCAAGTGCGGTCTCAGTGCCGATGATTGCGTTTTGAGAGCGCGTTAGAATGTCTGCATCGCCAAAGCCATCCGGTAGAGACATCTCTTCGGCTTGGACGCCGTGGTTTTGCAGTATCGCGGCTGTTTTATGCATGGCATGTATAGTACCAGGGCCGGCGTGTGACCACATGGGTGTCTTGACAAGAGCGACTGAGATATCATCCAAGCATACCTTCCTTGGGTGCTCGTCGTCAGCGAGGGAGAAGACATCTGCTAGTAACTGCAGATCCGCCATGCTGCGAGCGAAGAAGCCGATGGTGTCGAATGTAAATGAGACGATCTTTTGGCCTCAGGTTGAGACGGCATTGTACGTGGGTTTCATAGCGAATGTCCCACAGTAGGCTGCTGGTCGGATGATGCTTCCACCTGTCTGCACGCCCAAGGCAAGCGGAATCTGCATATCGGCTACTGCAGCGGCGGAGCCGCATGACGAGCCGCCTGGGGTTCGAGATGGGTCGTGGGGATTGGTGGTCGGAGGTCCTGAGTTGGGGATCGTGAATTCAGTTGTCGTTGTCTTGCCTGTGGGAGGCGTCAGACGTCATTCGTGAGAAAGGTTCATTGACTAGCCGAATATTAAAGCTCCTGCAGCTCGTAGAATGGCAACAGCCGATGAGTCGAAGCCAGATCGGTGTTCTTCGTATATCTGAGAGCCGTGTTGGGTGGGCATGTCTGGAGGTTGTCAACATCTGGCATGTAAAGGACTGTACCTTATGACCTTTTGTGTTCATCACATCCTTGACACCTATCGCCACTCCATGCAACGGTCCTCTCTGATTTTGTGGCACATGATCAAGTTCTCGAGCTCGACGTAGAACAAGCTCTTGATCTGGCGTTTGCTCAGATGAAGTGCTTTATATGCGCAGAGCAAGACTCACCGAGATGGGCCCATGCCTTGACAATATCGTCGCGGTCGTGGATGCGGTCGAGAAGAGATTGCGCATAGGCCTCGACTGTGATGGTATTGGTTTTGAGCAGTTCCAGTACTTGCACTGCGGTCAGAGTGTATAATGCAGGTGGTGTTGGCATGTTTGGAGAATATTGGGAAGGAGCAACCTGGAGAGAAAGGTAGGACATAGAAACATGGATGAGCATATGCGATAGCATGCATGGTCGATCTGCATGCAAGGGGATGCCCAACTCGCTAATGATCCATATTGATATCTGCACGCATGGGACGCAAGCTGCCGGTACAGATTTGAGAACTTTGTATTGATTTCCTCCCATAGCGCCGTAGTTGATGCAAATTGTACAGTAACACATGGTATACACATACGCGACCGTCGTTCCCGGTGTGGACCGTCTAGAAACCTGGAGGGTTGAGTCGTTGACTGACTCTTGTCCACTTTGGCACCTCTGTATGTTGTCAGCCACGGCAATTTCAGAATTTGTTTGATTATCCTCCTGCAGCCACAATTTTGTGCTCTCGTGCACTAGAAGTATGCAACTTACTGTGTATTCCCTTTCGATACCTCTTCACTTTACGGTCGAAGACGGTGTATTTGTCCTTGGGCAGCATCTCCGCCTCGGTTGGCATCTCCATCTTCCAGCGCTCCACCTTCTTCATGCTCTGTCCCATGCGTCGTAGTGCGGTATCGATTGTGCCGACCACAGTGTCAACGTGCCGTAGGCGCTCGCGCTGCCTGTACTTCTGATGTCTGGATAGTCGCCATGGTATCTTCCTATAGTTTTGTCAGCACGGCCTGCCAGATATCGAGTCGCAACTGATAGAAGGTGCATCGGAGCGGGAATTGTGATGGCGACGACGAGCAATTGCGCGCGGGTGACAGTTCGGGAAAGCAGGGAGTCGCACCATAATAGACCGCCCGATAGTGGGTTTGTGAGGCGGAAAGGACCAAACATGGTGAGGTGCTGGGGTTGGCGATGCTGGGTTGCGCAATTGAAGTCGCGATATTCTTCGAAAGGCACTCCCGCGGACTTTCTTGGCAGACATGCCGATTAGCGTGGGGAAGCTCACCAGCACACCCCACACGTTGTACAGCTGAACACTAGGCTATATTTACGACGATACGAAGTACGAATCCTGGCGTTTTCATTTTCGACATCAGTGAGAGCAGAAAGGCTGTACTAGGCTAGATCACGCATCCACACCTGGACCACGCGGCGCACGCCAAACACTCCACACGTACACCGACGTACAACCTCATACCTCACCATGTCATACACGTTCTCCATCCTATCGCCTCTCGATGTTCCCCTCTTCACGCACGACTTCGGTACCTCACGGAGCGGCGGCACCGGTGTCGCGAACTATACCCCCGCCGAGCGCGCCCTTGTCCCGTTCATCCTCCACTCGTCCCTCGATATAGTCGAAGAAGTACAATGGGGCCCCTCTACATCCAGTGGCTCCGCGCCCATGTACCTTAAGCACATCGACAAATACCAGAACTGCTTTGTGTCGTGCTGGATTACCGGCGGCAATACACGCTTCCTTCTGCTCACAAGACCACGGGACGAAAGTCTGGGGCTGACAAGTGGAGGTGCTGGAGGCGCGAGGGGAAGTCTAGCGGGTGGAAGAGCTGCTCTGGGAGGAGGTGCTGGTCTATACAATCCCAGCAGTCCAGCCACGGAAGAAGCTGTTAAGAACTTCATGGTTGACGTATACGAGGCATGGGTCAAGACTATTATGAATCCCTTCTTTGCTGTGGGTAATGGCGAAGTCATCAAGAGCCCGGTATTTAGGCAGAGAGTTGCGACTGCCGCAAAGAAATATCTATGAAGGGGGAGAAAGCATCACGGAATCAACGATTCAACAATAGACACAACCACAGGCCGAGAAGCCATTTTATACCCGGGTACACGGTGGAGGGCACAAGAGCAGTCTAGATTGTTGCGATCTGATTGGAGAGTATCGGCAAGATAACTGCTGAAAGGTCTCACTTCCACTTCGTAGCGACGCAAATCTGAGACAAGGAAGGCAGCAACGGGAGCCTTCGAGCTAGTTGCGAGCCTTTGCACTGAGCAGGTGTATGGCTACTCATGCCCGCGAGGCTATTAGACCTAGCCGAAGTCGACCTCGCGCTTTGTGTGGGTTATGATAATTGGGAACAGGATGATCAATATCCTGAGAGTCGATGCGATGGAGTCTCTGTCGCGCACGCATCTTTTGATAAGCACTGTACTGGACTAATAGATTGCATTGGGCTTGCACGCAGCCAATCCCTCTCTATATAGCATCCTAGGTCACAAACAGCTACTAGGTCAAAAGTGGATACTCGTCGTTTGCGTCTCGGCGTTCCGTTTACCTATTATTCAAGGCACCCTACCTGCAAGCCTAAGACATGAACATAGAGGTCTCACCTTACTTACGCATCGTCAAATCTGTGGTCACCATGAGTTGCGCCTTTACCGTGGTCCCGTTTGTAATCGCGCAGATCTCTCACTCACCTTCACCTTGTCCAAGCTGGTATATCACCACTCCATCTACCCACCTTCTCCTGCTCGCAACGAAATCTCTTACCTCACAGTATTTAATATCTTTGCCTTGACTTCAGCGCGTTGCGACTCTCAGCATGGCATCGAAACCCCCTGAGGTCAGTGCTGCAGACAAACAGTGGCTCACTTTCCGACAAAAGCACGAGGCTGAACTTAAGGGCTTCCAACGGTACGCGACGGAGTCTTTTGCCAAGTTTCAGGACAACGTCAACAAAGAGCGAGCCATCATTCTCGCAAAACACCAGAAAGAAGAGGAAGAGTTCTGGAGCAAGGCAAAGGCGACAGCAAATAGGGAGAAGAAACACATTGGTAACACGGCTATCGGGCCTAAGACGGGTGTCCAGAGTCAGACAAATCGTCGTCCAGCTGCTGCACCACCGAGAGCTGCTGCCACCATCAAGAAGACGCCGGCGCCGAGGCCCAAAGCACCATCCATATCCAAGCCAGCGAGCAACACAGCCACGCCGGTAGCAGGACTCAGGAATAAGAAGGCCGCTGTCACGATCATTGATCTTTGTTCCGACGAGGATGACGATGAACCAGTATTACTCAAGGAGAAACCTGCTTTACAGATAGCCGGGCAAGAGCCTATTACGAAACGCCCTCCCGGCTTGTCTGGGAAGATCGGACATGCGGTAAGTCGGCAAACCCTAAAAACATTCTTGTCCCAAGACTAACTTATATAGAATACGTCAGAGCCAGAACAGCTGAAGCGTGAACATAGTGTCTTTACTCAGCAACCCCAACACCCACTTATACAACCGCCCGCGCTATGTACAAGTAACAGTAAAGCTTCCGGTGTGCACGTCTCGAAGTCCGCCGCCTCTCAGCATGTGCCGGCAGCTGTTCTCATTACACAGCCGGGTCTGGTCGGGGGCGTGGGTTTTGGCGACTGGGCGAATGTGTCTCGCATGCCAGATGCCCGTCAAGGAACAGCATTCAATCGTGGAGGTAGACCATTGTCGGCTTCCTCTCCGTGGGCTACCCCCACAATCTCTGCCTCACAAGGCCTACAGTCGACGAGCGGTTTCGCTTCTCGGAGACTCTCTCAAGCCCACCAGCCAGACAAGTTCCAATCGCAACAAAGTGTAAGGGACCATTCGAGCCAGTCATCGATGTTCCGAGAATCAGCTTTCCATGGCCTTCCTCGAGACGACTACGAAGCTTTGCGAAAGGAAGGCCATGCTTACTATTTGAATGGCTCAATCCAGTCCTCAGGAGACCTTGGACGCAAAGATAGGTTTGGTCCTGAGTCTGCCCCGGATCATGCAACCAAAAGCTTGGAGAGCGACCTTCGTAATTCAGTTTCGAACGGTACGGACACGATGATGCATGAAGCCCCGCGTAGTAAGCTTGCTGTCTTCGATCTTATAGTGACTGAACTAACGTATACATAGCTCCAACAAGACCACAGCAGCACACTCCAAACATGCTTCCATCACCTCAAGATACTGGTCTCGCATCCACTCAAGAGAGCCCTCGCACCCCAACCGCAGAGCCACTTACCCCTACCACTCCTAAGACTCCCAGCTTCAGAAGGCCATTCCTCCCAGCCAGTGCCACCAAAGACAGTATTGCGGTTGCTAGGGGTGTTCGGGCTGGGTCGCAGGTATCTACCTCTACTCCTACTAATCGCGCCTCGAGTGTTTCGCAAAGTCAACGCGATGCGTCAGTCGTATCGCATACTTCTTTCTCTTCCCGTTCAGGCAGAGGCAAGCGAAAGGTGGTGGATCTCAGCAGCGATGAGGAGAGTGACTATGCCCCGCCGTCTGATGATGAGGAGCCTAGTTCCCCTGTCATGATGGACGATGCTCCTGAGCCTGTAAAGAAGCAGACATCTAGGCCGGCGACCAAGAAGGCTAAACTTCCTCCACCACTGCCACCAGCTCTTGCCTCAAAAGGTGTGTATAACAAGGGAAAGAATGGCTTTGGCTTCACGAGCTTGCAGAAATCGAAACCCAAGGTCAACAGCCAGACTGATGCGGCATCACCGACTACCCCACCGCGTGTGCCCACCAGAAAGCCTCAGCCGACGACACCATCTACACCGACACCTGCGTCTCAGAAGTCCAAAATCGTTACGTTAA
>Ga0265797_10000471_pt1 | contig 73489 bp, 62 predicted proteins | sample P2T30metagenome_FD_192433 | JGI IMG/M metagenome (GOLD analysis project Ga0265797, IMG submission 192433) | Plant litter microbial communities from East Loma Ridge, Irvine, California - P2 T30 | ecosystem: Environmental > Terrestrial > Plant litter > Unclassified | place: USA: California...
CTCTCTGCAGATCTGCTAATCATCATTCTCTCAAAGCTGCCCCAAGCTCTACGCTGCCGCACTTCGTGTTTGAGTGCTTAGCACCCGCCCATATCTCCGTTGGTTATTCCCCCGCTTCGCCGTCACGCAGCTCAGCCGGCGATGACTGCCCATAGAGAGGAACAGTCTGTCTGCATTGTAGGAGCTGGGCCTGCAGGGATAGTTGCTGCGAGGACTTTGAAACAGCATGGCTATGTGGTTACCGTGTATGAGGCAGCAGACCGCGTAGGTGGCATGTGGAGAGATGGACATGGAGGACCAAGTGACAAATGCAGTCCAGAGATGCGGACCAATTTGAGCAGATATACAGTTGCATTTTCCGATTTGCCTTGGACTTCGGTAGACTTGGATCTCTCGAGACCCGCTGTGCATCCACTAGCTGCTCCGCCCATGTTCCCTAGAGCGTGGCAAGTGGGACGATATCTTGAAGCATACGCAAAAGGCTTTGGCATCACTGATAATCTGCTCCTCGGGAAGCGGGTTGTCGAGGCATCCCTGCAAGAAGATCGTACCTGGAAAGTTATCAGCGACGACGGTACCGGCCAGCTAGACTCCCGTACGTTTGACCGATTGATTGTGGCTAGTGGTTTCTTCAACAAGCCAGCTGGTACCTTCGATCCTACTCCTTCTACAAGTCTTCCGAACATCCAGCACTCCTCAAAATTTCGGTCTCTCTCTGAGTTGACGAGTTCTCCCGGGAAGGTGGCCGTGATCGGGGGTGGTATTAGCGGCTCAGAAGCTGCCGCACAGGCTGCTTTCCAAATCTCGAACGCGAAATACGCACCCAGTGAGAAGACATCTACGCATGCCGAAAGCAGGGTCTTTCACATCATCAACCGTCCCTTCTACTGTCTTCCTCGTCATCTTCCTCAAGACCCTCAGGACCAAGACGGAAACTTCAACCCAGCACCCAGATTCCTTCCCCTGGATCTGGTTCTCTACAATCTTTCGCGCCGTGGCAATGGAGAGATTTCAGCAGCCATCTCTACAGTGCCACCCGAAAAAGCGAATAAAGGACACGAATTCCTGAGAGCAAGTATAGGATACGACTTGAGCGACGTGGGACACGCCGAGCTCGCATACGCACCAAGCCAGACACAGCACCCCGGATATACTGGCATTACAGATACTTACATGGAGTTTGTGAGAAGTGGCATTATTGTACCAGTAAGAGGATGGGTTGACAGTGTTGCACAGGCAAGTGACGGTGTCTCCCTAGACATTGGTCTGAAGCAGTACGAGCCCTGGTATCATGGATCGGGGAAAGAGCCAATGGTAACTACACTACTCCTAATTCCAGTAGTGACGAAGATACTGATAGCTTACAGAGCCAGAGCAAGATCTGCGGCGTCGTGGGTATCATCGAAGCTACCGGCTACAAAGCCGACCTGGACTGGCTTGACCCTTGCGTCAGAGGCCTTCTTGCCGACGATAGCACCGCACCAAATTCACGTATACCATATCTCCTTTCCCGTGGGTCGGTGTTCTCTCAGCGAGTCCCTACAATTGGGTTTGTGGGCTTCTATGAGGGTCCTTATTGGGGGGTGATGGAGATGCAAGCTCGACTTCTTGCTCAAAGCTGGGCCAAGCGGGATTCTGAGCAGCTGCCGTCTTTATTGTCCGAATTACACAGATACGATGACACGAAACGCATGCAAGAAGCGATGAACCAGAAATCGCTACAGGTACCTCAGTTCTGGATGGCAGATTACGTTGGTTTGATTGAAGAATTTGCACGAGGAACAGGCGCCTCGCGCGACGACTCGCTATTTGGCGGCCAAACGGGTCCTACCTTTCCATCGCGCTATCACCATGCAGGTACCAATGCCCAGGCGAAGGAAGTAGTCGAAGACGTTGCCAAGGTACTCCAGGCTTCCCAAGAAGATGCTCGGTTCGTTGCTGCCGCAGTGTTTACAGGTATGCAAGGTGTGTGGAACATGACACGCAAAATTGACTCACATACCAACACACCTGGCGGCGTGTTTGTGGGCACAGCACACTTCCACCCACGCCAATCTACCGATCCAACCACTTACATATCCGAATACCTGTACGTCGAACAAGGCACATTCACCATGGATACTGGCCTGTCTTTTCCTGCGACTCGCCGTTACATCTATCGATACAATGAGATACGCGACGAGATCACAGCATGGTTTGCTAAAGATGACAACAAAAGTGTAGGAGCACTGTTCAACACGTGGGGGTTCTACGCGCCAGTTGACAACAAGTCTGGATGGATGGCCAAAGGTTATCATTGGTGTGATCCGGATACGTACCGCAATCACTGCGAGTTCAAGTTTCGCGGTGCGAAGATTGAGCGATTCATGATCAGATACGAGGTTGAGGGACCGAAGAAGGATTACTCGCATGAGAGCTGGTATGAGAGAGCAGGGGCTAGCAGCAGTTGAATGGAGATTTAGAGGTTCGTATAGTGTCGGAGTGACTGGTACCATCGACAAGAGTTGTGCAAAGGTAGTATAGCACCGTTTCTTTTTTCACACAAGTTTTCACGGGAAGTACCGATGAACAAGGCAAGAGATAATTGCGCCTTCTCACTCATACCTGTCAGAATCGGAAACAGCGTCGGCGGAAGTGTTAACGGTCACAGCTACGGTCTCAGTGAGTTGGAGATGATCAGATATTGGCTTATAGTAGCTCCTGGCATATCATCGATGCCATAGGTGCAAGAAGGTAGGCCCTTAGCACTATGTACAAAATACAATGTCAGATTGGATGAAGAATGGCTCTGGAAAAGTGCCTTTGGAGTGTTATGTATTCAAAGGGTATCATATACATGTCGTCATATCGTACAGCAATACATCGTTATGAAATCTCTGGCATTTCATGTGTCCATCTGCTCAACACCCCCGTTAACAAGTGAACTAGGGTGTGTGGGTGGACCGTCTCGCCCTAGGCTCTTGAGATCTGCTAGCAAGGTTCTGAGATGGTTCTCACGGTTCTGGTTGCTGCCCCATGTGACCGCCTGGGAGTAATACAGTATATCCCAGGCCTCGTCACTGATATTTTGGAGAAAGGTAGGTAAAGATCGCGCTTTTTGGTACGAGCGCCAGAGAATCCGGCGGATGTCGTCATTTGCGCCGATGTATGCGAATTCAATGGCTTGATTGAAAGACTTCAGCGCGGGCGAGATGTTAAAAGGTGGGGGCAGATGAACGCGGAGTCGTTGGAGGGCGGCAGAGTGTTCTGGATCCTGGAGGGCGGCAGCCATACGTTCTTTGAGCGTAGTAGTGCGGTCGTCTTCGAGTTGGTAGGGATCAGGTGCACTATCGTGCGCAATAGTAGTAAGATCACCTTGCTGTTGCTTGTTTTCTGAGATGAGCTTTTGAATGTACATGAGCTTCTCCATCAACTTGGGGTCTTTCATGATTTCGTCAACTTTGGCTTGTAGCTCGGCGGGAACATCTTCCTCGTCCTCCACAAGCTGCTGGGGCTGCGATGCCTTCGACTCGGCAAACTTCATGATCTCCTCCGCTAATTCTTGCGGGTCCATCTCACGTTCGAATACACCGTCTTGATCTTGGTTCGACGACGAGTCTTCATTGAGGGCTGCATCAAGTTCAGACTCAAGGCCGCTGTCGCCACCCAGCGACTTCATGATATCCCGCATCTGATGTAGGAGTTTATCCACATCCTGCAGGTCCTCGGGCGTTGTCATGGTGAGATCGTCATCTGGGGCCTCAGCTTCAGCGATAGCGTCCTCTGTGTTTCTCTGGTACTCCTCCCATTCAGTCTCTAATTTCGGGCTATCGAGATGTTCGCTCATAGCAGCAACCTTCTTCTGCATAGCTTCGTTGGCCCCCAGCTTGTCCATTGCCTTGTTCAGCATGGCTTGATAATCGGGGTTGTCCATTTCCTCCACATCTGGCATCTCGTCGATGCACTTTTGGAGGTCAGCCTTCGCATCTCCGATATCCGGATCGCTGACAATGTCTTGTAGAGTTTGGAGTGTGGCCGTCCGTAGGCCAGTCTTGAACTCTTTGCTTTCCTTCCCTGCTTCGATGGCTGCCTGCTCTTCTAATTGCTGGAGCTCTTTCCTCGACTTGATGCCTTCCTTGATATCCTTGAGCTCGTCCGTCAATTCGGCGAAGTTTGGGTTAGCCAGTAAGCTGTCGATCAGTCGCCGGTTCAGCCTTGCGTCGTCGTAGTCCGGGTTCTTCTGTGATTCCTCTATCATCATGTACATCTCTTTGTCTTTCTTGCGATCTTCCGGTGTGGCTAAGCGTTCAACGAGACGCTGTGGCGTGCCTTTGTCCAAGTCCTGCTCATACCAGTTGATGACGGGCATATCGTCACGTTCGAGTTCGGCGTCGGACAGCGGGCGCATAAGCCTGTCCGTTTCCGCATCGTTCTCGAAAACGGATTTTGTGCCTTTGAGCTTGTCCCGTATCGCAGACCTGGATCCGGTCGTCGCATCCTTCTCCGTCTCATCGGGTCGGCTGGCTTTTGTGCGTTTTCCACGTCGAGGGCACGCTGGTAAAGGGTGGAGTACAGAGCATGTTGTAGCACGAGGCCGTGCGAGCGCCCTCAAAAGTAATCGGGGAGATACATGTGTGCGTGCGAGCATTGTGATGGTGCTAATGGTGGCAGACTCCCTGTCGCTGTTTCCCCAAAGTTCTGGCGCGGATGCAAACGATGCAAACACCACGTCATCTTGGCACCCCCGAGAACTCCGCAAATGCTTGCCAAGAATTACTCCTGCGAAGCAAAGCCCTCAAGCACACCAAACATAGTTCTGACACCGTTCTCCACGCTGAGGCCCTATCCGTCATCGTCATCATCATCCCCGCGAGAGCCACTAACAAGGCCATTATCAAAGGCTTCGCTGCGCCTCCAAGTATGCTCGTTGAGAACGCCTGCCAGACTTGAGTCTTTCTCCGCCCACTCGACTACTTCTCTTCAACTGCTACCTGGGTTTGTGATGTTCTTGTTCGAAGAGTCGCATGTCAATCAAGATGTGTGCTTAAAGCGGAAACATGGAAGCTAGAGAGAAAGAGCAAAGGTTGCGGCAGTGCGGCGGAGGCGGCCGTGAGTGCCTTATAAGACCTCGTGAAATCAGCAGCAAGTGAAGCTTGTTTAAAGGTTGCACCGTGTTCGTTCCAGAAACGCGCTGTTTATCACAGTCTCCGACTGGGAACGCCTTTCTAGGAAGCTTACACCCTGGTCACTGATCAACCAACAACTCACCATGCATCGCTTCACGAGAGTGAGCAAGAATCACGACATAAGTCTCTTTGACTATGATCTACTACCAGCATGTGCGAGGTCATGCCGTATCCTGGAGATCTCTGAAGGCAACTGTGTTCCACCAGCGGCTCCGATATCCGATCTGTCCACATACAGAAACTGCGTGTGTCAGTCCGATTACCTGCGCAGCCTCCATACGGGTGGAGTGGTTTGTCAACATGTATGTAATGAAGAGGACGATGAAATTATCCACAGCTACTACGTTAATATGTGTACATCTCCAAAGCCAGCGAAGACGAACATGTTCATCTCCACGTTGACCATGAGTTCAGCGGCTGTACGAACGACAGTCGCATCCAGCCTGGTCTATCACCCAACCGTCGCGACCCCTGCATGCACTGAGACAAGCCAGGGTATCCCAAAGAGTGACTACCAATGGTACGTATGGGACCTTTATCCTCCAAACCATAGGCTGATGGTTCCAAGGTCTGATCAGAACAGCAAATACCTGGCTACAGCAGCTGGTGTAATTCTCGCAATTATTGCAGCTTTACTTGGGATAGTCTATTACCGTCGCCGTAACAACCATAATTCCAAGCTCGCGAATCAACAAGTCCATGGTCGCTCAATCGCCCTACAGTCACCCACATGCCAAGCAGCACAATCACTCCGGCTTGACGCTGAACAAGATCGGCACTTGAAGACAAGCGCTAATGCTGACTCGTTGCTTTTGGCGATACAGAGCCCTTCCGTCCCACCTCCATTCGCGCCGCCGACTCCAAGCCATAAACTTGGACATACCATTCGAGTTTATGCGAAGAGAGATAATGAGGGAGATGATCTTGGGAGAAGTGACGTCGAAGGACCTACCACCCTGGTGCGGTCACTAAGCAGAACGGAGAGGTTGATAAGGGAGAGGATTAGAATGACTGGTCGACCTGACATCCCAATCAGTGCGACCCCAAAGATTACAAGGTGACAAACGTGTAAACGTAGTATATTTTGCAAGGTCTGTTTTGGATTTTCGTGGCCATATGCATGAATGTGGCACAGCTGGAGTGGAAAGGGTAATAGTACAATACATAGGCAAGCCATGGGTCTGAATTAGATTCTTCTACCACAACAATGTGTTCATATAACGTGATCAATGGAATTGTATATTATAGTTAATCACTTGCGCGATATTGCAGGTATGATGAAAGAGCTGTGTTGGGCGCCAGACGATTATCAAGGTGAGCTATCCTGATGGGGTTAAGGCGCTACCCGCCCGCGTTTCCATCATCAGGAGCGCTGCATCGATCCGTCCTCGTCTTACTACATCCAGGGGGGACTATACAATAGAAACAATGATGATCAAATGGTTGCGCCACAAACGACCCAGCGGCAACGTGTCAGCATCGCCCGTAAAAAATACCCAGCGCTTTGGTACAACAGACAGCTGACTCTGTGCAGCCCCAAAAGACGGATTGTGCGTTTCTGGAACTACCAGGCGAGATACGCAATCATATATACGCCATGGCTATCTACCCAGAGTTGTCTTCCATTGTGATCGTAAATTGCACCAAACCGGAGCATCTTGCCGTGTCGGTGCTGAACCTTCCTCTCTTTCGCGTCAGTCGCCAGATTCGGGCTGAATGCCTTTCCTATATGTGCTCCAGGTTCCCTATACGGATCCTTGGCCTACAGACTGCGATTGTCTTCTTTTCTTGCGCAGGACCAGCTACCTCCGAGATAAAGGCACTCACCCTTGTGCAGCCAGCCATGAGCATTCTGGAGAGCAAAGAAAGTCGAGATACTGTGGAGCACTTTTTCGCAGCACTGAACAGAATGGAAGATTTGAACGAACTTGTATTGGAGGACATAGGGAGGAATCCAATGCTAGAACAGAGTGGAAAGGAACTGGAGTTTGTAAGGAGAGTGAAGGACTTGAGCAAGAGAGTCTTGGATGTGAAAGTTAGGTTTGGGAAAGAACGGGTGGTGTGAGTAAGACATGAGATGCATCACCGGTCGACACAGTCAGAAACCTGATTGTTGCCTTCTTGGCATTGTTCGTGCTACAAAACCCAGAAACTTCTACGAAATGGGCTCCCGAAGCATCACTGTGCTGTAATCTGTACCTTCTAACCCATAGTGTGTCAGATCCCACGTTACCACTGCAATGCCGAAAACACAAAGTCAGTGACAGTCCCGAAGGCAGTTGATTTGTCGCGACTTACCCTCCTTGGCTTGGAATCCCATTCTCTCATATAACGGCTTGCCCATTGGTGACGATTCCAAGAAGGCAGGTAGTCTTGCGCGATCCGCTTGCCTGGTACCCCAATCGAGCAGCATGGCCCCTGCACCCCTACGATAATGGTCTGGGTGCGTTGCGAGGATGTGTAAAACTAGTGTTTGTTAGCAGATCATCTCGACATGTTTGGCTGGGCACTGACAGTAAAAAGGCTTTGTTCCCATGTATTCTTTCCTTACTCGACTAAGAAAGGCCATGAAGTCCAGCAAGCCTTGTTGTCCTTTGTCTTTCTCGTCGGGTACCGGATACATCTTCTTGGCTTCTTCTTCACTTCGCTCCTGCTCGTTGATGCGCCATTTGGCGACTGCAATCATTTTCCCATCGAGATCGGTGTCAATGACTTTGAAGTAAATAACATCTTTCTCTTCGCTCCACGACTTGACGTGCTTGCCGACAGACTTTTGGACATACTCCTCTGTGATAGGATTTGGCGTGAGCAGAGATGTGATACCCCCGCCGTTGGCGAAGGCAGCAATCTGTATGGCGACGAACTCGTCAAAGTCGGTGGGAGAGGTTATGCGATGGACTTCAAGAGGCATGATGTGCGTCCACTTACGATACCTGAACTCTGAAACTGTTTACTGGAAGACCTTTCTTGCGCAGCGCTAGAGCTAGTTATACAATGAAAGATCATGGACTGGGATATTGCACAAGTCGCTAGTACCTTCCTCTTGGGGCAAAGGCGGGGTGGTGCCAAATACCAAAGTAGCCAACGTCGCCCTTTTCTCCTCGCGATTCCAGTGTTTCTGCATCGTAGCCCTTTTCTCTTGTTCTTTCAGCGTCTCTGCAGCGTAGCCCTTTCGAATCATCCCGACGTGTATGCGCGATGCATCAGCTTGAGAAGCGTTTTCCCACAGTGACGTTGGCGGCACAAATGTCAAGGCGTGCTCGTTCGCCCGCATCTGGATAGCTACGATGCTTTCGCAGACACCATGTCGCATGGACAAGCTCACCAAGACTTTTGAACGAGCCATGTTGGCGACGATCCGGTATTTCCGGGAAGCTGTGCGACCGTAGGTTTGGAACGCAGCTTGGCCTTGAGTCTGGAACGCATGACGATTCGGGATCTGAAGAGATGGAACGGGCTGCTGAAACAGTCACAGGATGTGAACACGGTGCGACAGAACTCAGAGTCATGAGACGTGATTTTAGCCGAACATCTTTGTCGGATGCGATTGGCTCGCCGTTTCCCCATAGTCTGGTTACAACGTTGGACGTCCTGAGCTCAGTCTGAAGCCGCATTGACGTCAAGTCACGCGGACAGCGAAGCATCAAATCGCAGGGATAGGAAACAACGCCAAGCATCTCACACCCAGCCCCATCAGATGGAACTCGCCGCCTCGGTCATCTAGAGTATCCATGCTGCGCATCACCCGTGGACCTCGGCAGTTTTTGTCACAGTTCCTGCTAGGTATACCGGGACAGCGGCTACTAGGCTGTAGCTCTAACCCTAATCCCGTTCCCGATGGCCTCGATTCGACATGGAAGGGCTCGTAGAATATGTCGCACGACACCCTTGACCGCCAGTATGCGTACTATTTGTGGTCTGGCATGACGTTTGATGTCTTTTCGAAAAGCAAGTGAAAACATGACAGATGTGTACATCGCATGTTCAAGCTCCTGAAAAGCGGTGGTTAATTGTTCAGCGTTGACCATGGCATTCTGCTGGGCCAGATTATAAGAAGACATGTCATTCGCTTCATGAGATGAACAGCAGCCCATCCATCTCTACTTCACTTCTCAAGATACCCGTACTTGTTTTATCTACATTCACCACATACTTGTAATATCTTAATACAAATTCCTTGACGGAATCAAGCCACACCCTCTACAGCCATGAAGTCCCTCGTCTTCCTCCTCCCAACCACCGCATTCGCCGCCCTTACTTCGATCACTCAGAACGACGTGAAGAATGGCGGCGGTTGCAAACCAATGACCGTCCTTTTCGCCCGTGGCACAACCGAACTTGGCAACATGGGCAGCATTGCGGGCCCGCCATTTGTCACGGCCCTCGGCGCCATGATGGGAGGTGCTGCCAACGTCGCCGTACAAGGCATCCAGTACCCAGCAGATGTTCCAGGCTTCCTTGTTGGTGGTGACAAAGGAGGCAGTCAGCTCATGGCGCAGATGGTTGGACAGGTCAGGGCGCAATGCCCAGACACTACACTGGTTATGGCGGGCTACTCGTAAGTAACAAGCAATTCCAACAGGATTTGAGGACTATGAAGCCTAACGGAACAACCAGACAAGGTGGACAGCTCGTTCATAACGCAGCAGATATGCTTAGTGCCCAGGACTCGGCCTTTGTGTCCAGCGCTGTCATCTTTGGTGACCCAAACAACGGCAAGCCTGTCGGTAAAGTCGCGGCCGGAAACACCAAGATCATCTGCGCAACTGGCGATCTTATCTGTGCGGGCCAGGCTGTCATCCTGGCGCCGCACTTGTCATATGGTGCTAATGCGAACGAGGCTGCCAAGTTCGTCATGAGCAACATGGCAGCCGGTGGTGCGGCGGCTGGAGCTGGAGCTGCTGCCAAGGGTGCGGCAGCTAAGGGTGCTGCTGCTCGAAGCGTGAAGGCAAAGTATTTCATCTCTTAGTCTCCTGTGTTGCTTCACGGGCCCTATCTCACCTAACGTAACAATGACGCAAACGCTGTATATATATACCTTCGCTCGTTCAGCAGCTGCAGGTCAGCTCGTATCACCAAGTTTAAATGGAAACTTGCGAATTCAAACATTTTCCAATCTCCATTCAAGTTATCATGCTTGGGATCATACCTAGGTACTCCACGCATCTCCTACTGTCTTTTTCGGAGCCCACGGTCAAATCTTCTCCCCTCTTGTACCAAGCCTAACGCTTTGGGCAGTATGAAACATGGATCTCAAGCCTTGATGAATCACCTAACTGGAACGAAGATCCTGTCGATGTCTGGTCCCCAACCTCCATCAATACCGCTGATCTTGACTTCATTCGTACCCTGCTTCAAATCGACGTGTATCACCGAGCTGGCTGGATCCCCTCCTCCATGGGGCAGGAATGCTAGCTTCTGCGCTTTCCCGTTCACACTAATATTTGCATACCTTTGACTCTTGTCACCGTTGAGATGCTTGATCCTCATCGTCGTGCGAGTCGTTGCTGAAGACTGGATATTGGGAAATGTGGCCGAGCCGGACGTGGTGCCGCCAATGTACCCAGCTGCCTTGGAGCCTGAGCAGGAAGAGCAGGCCTGAGATTTGGCACCGTTAGCAAGGTTTGCGCTTTCACCTTCGTACGAGGTTTCTTCGGGGCCGGAGGTAGTGGCCCCAGAGTTGGGGTCGAGAATCCAGTTGACTGTGTTCTTCATGCTGGCGGTAGTCCCGGAGATCTGAAGTGGGAGCCACACGTATGTGCTTCTCATCAAGTTCTCACTCTGCCATCGATCGCCCATGTATACGTATCCGTTCCCAACAGGCAATACAAAGGTTGTTTGAGAAGCGTACGTGTTTGATCCTGAGTCTGCAAACTTTTTCCACGAAGACCATGGTCCCGAAAGGGCCGTTGATGTACTGTAGTAGTTGTCGTTTGGGTTCCATCCGGTGAGCTGTGAAGCGAACATGAAGTATACACCCTCGTGTTTGATGACGGCTGGGGACTCATATTTCTCTTTCCAGACGTAGACATTTTTAGTAATGTTGAGATAGTCATCGGAGAGTGCGTTGATACGTAAGCCGTTGCTGCGCTATTCTTGTCAGTAATGTGGGTGCTGATGGTTGAACAAGAGAAGCCTACGTCTTCAGTGAGTAGATAACCCTTGCCGTCGTCATCAACGAACACGCCTGAATCTCTACTCTCGAAACCCAATGGTCGCTCGCTTCGCAAATACGTGTATTTTCCACAGACACTGTCTCCAACAGCGACACCGATCTTGGCCTCACCATAGTCGGCGCTGTCAATATGCATCCATAGAACATACTTGCCTGTTTGCTTGTTGTGCATAACCTTTGGTCTCTCGATGACACGATTGGGTCCTGTATCGCCGGATGCAGTACGAGAGATCAGGGCACCCTCATAAGTCCATTCGACGAGGTTAGTGGACGAGTAGCAGTTGATGTTTGTGAAAGCTGTTCCGTTGGTTTTGTCTTCGCCAACCCTATCGGTGTGTCAGACTGGGAGAGCTTGAGCCTATGCGTAGACCATTCCTACCAATACCACTTTCCTCCATCCTTGATGATGCCGGCGCCGTGAGCCTGAATGTGCTGACCTGTGTTTGTCTGAAGCGATGTCGTCAGTTAGCGTACCGGATGGGACACGACGCAACGCACTGCTGTCCAGGTTGCACCAGGGACGATCTGAAGTGTCGCACTCGCGACTGAGGCGGTCAAGCTAAGGCCTGCTAAACTAAGAAGGCGCATGGCGAAGTTGGGATATCAGAATGCAGATGTCAGTCAAGAATGGCGGGTCGAGGAAGCACGTCTAAGATATAGTGTCGAGCGACCAATAGGCCTAGCATCGTCATGCTAACATATCCAGTAGGATGTCCGCTCATCCCTCATTGACGGAAAATGGAGGCCGCGCTATGGAGTGTCACGAGTAAACACGAAGGTTTAATAGTTGGGGCGGCGTATTAACATCGGAGCAAGGGTAGTAGTAAACGAATTGTGGGGAAGGAGAGTTTAGGTGCGGAAACTATGCTTAATTGGACGTCTGTCGCGTACATTGCCATGGTGGCTGCATGGGTTGCAAATAGCCCGACGTCCGTGATATTGCGAGTGTGGGTGTCTGCACTCGGGAGCGCGTTGATGCGGAAGGTCATGGTCGTAGCGCGCTAACCCCCGCGCGGATTCGCCCAAACAAACAACGCTCCGGCCAGGGCCATCACAAGCACCACAACCCAACCCACCATGGCGCGCACGACCAAGTACAACACGGCCGTCTCGCCGCAGAAGACACCCATCAAGGTGCCGCTCAACGACGACCGACAGGAAAAGGCCATCCGCCGCCATGCACAGCAAGAAGCCCAGCGCAACTCGATGCGCGCCTCGACGGCTACTGCCACGCCTGGAAGACGACGCACGTTGCATGGCGCCGACCATGACAGCCCCCAAACGCCCTCGCAAGACCAGGACGACATGCCAGACATCACTGGCAACGCCGTCACGCCGGGAAACCGCGGCGTCATGCCCTTGCTGGCCAACTTCGAGGAATGGATGAAGATGGCCACGGACAACGTAGGCATACACAGCTGCACCCACTAGGTCGAGGCTGACGTGACGGGCAGAAAATCAACGCAAACAACTCGTGGAACTTCGCTCTCATCGATTACTTTCACGAAATGTCTCTACTCAAGGAAGGCGACGGCGTCAACTTTCAGAAGGCGAGCTGCACACTCGATGGCTGCGTCAAGATCTATACCAGCAGGGTCGACAGCGTGGCCACCGACACGGGCAAGCTGCTTAGCGGACTCGCAGAGAATGCCAGCAAGAAGCGGAGAGACGGTCATGACGCTGATGGAGGCGACGACGACGACGACGGCGAAGGCGAAGATGGTGAGGATGGAGAGGGTGGCCAGAAGAAGCGCAAGAAGAGGGCTGCCCGGTCGGCCGAAGCTACCCTCGCGTCTTCCTTTGCACAACTACAGAACAAGAAGATGGAGCTCGAGTTTTCAGTAGATCCGCTCTTCAAAAAAGCCTCCGCCGACTTTGACGAGGGCGGAGCAAAAGGTCTCCTCCTGAATCACCTGGCCATAGACGGAAGAGGCAGGATCGTCTTTGACAGCAGCGACGACGCAAACGATGCGACCGCCGACGACACACGTGCTACCCCAGTGCCCGAAGACGCCCATATGCAGCAAGACCAGTCCCAGACGCCCGATGCTATCGATGTCGATATATCTGGCCTGGCTGCCAGGTACTTTCCCGATCTATCCCAGCTCGACCGGGAGGACGTGTGCCCCTCGATGAAGACGTTCGACCTTGGTGATGTAAACGGTTCCATGGATCTTCCCTTTCTCAAGGCCCCCGATGACTCTGCCAACGAAGACGGTGCCAAAGATGAAGAAGACGAGGCGGGCAACCGGTCAGGCCTCTTTTTGGATGACGACAATCCTATGGGCTTCGACGATGACGACGACGTGAACATGGGCGGATTCGACCTACCTCCGGAAACGGGCTTTGGCGAAGGCGGAGAGGTCTGGGCTCGTCAAGTAATCCAACATCCACAGGCTCGCGTTCACACTATGGGCCTTGAAGGGGATGAGGAGCCAGACAGCGCCGAGGGTGCACTCGGCACTGGTGCTCAATATGGCGTCTCTATGATGCACGGTCGTGATCAAGAACAGGAGAATATTCTGACCTACTTCGATCAAGCTCTTAAGAAGAGCTGGGCAGGTCCTGAGCATTGGCGTATCTCACGAGTCAAGCATTCTGCAAAGGCAACACCAGCAACGAAACGGAAAGAGAGGGAGCCCTTCGAGATTGACTTCGCCGCACCCATGGCTCAGACACTAGCTGATATGCTCTACACGCCTGCAACATCCAATTCAACTATATCTCTACCAAAAGCGCAATGGAAGTCCAAGTCGCGTAATCTTCTCCCAGACGACAAGCATTTCAACTCGAAGCAGCTATTGCGTCTCTTCTTGAAACCCAAAGCACGTATGGACTCCCGAAAGGGCGGACGCCGTGCACAAGCACAGTCTGGAGACCCAGCACGCGTCGACGAAGCATACTGGGCTGATCAAGGTCAAGAAGGCGAGGGTGACGACATACAGGGCAATTACGATGCCGACTTCTTCCAAGATGATGGTTTGCCAATGCCTGGTGGGCCTATCGACGATGAGGACGTTTTCGCAGACGCTCGCGACCACTTTTCGCCGCCGCCTGACGCACCCGAAGCTACACTACCAATAGACGGCATGCTACCTAGCTCGCAGACTGACGCGTTTGGTGCGCAGCTAGTAACACAAAGCCGACGATTCCGGCCCGAATACGTGCAGTACGCAAGAGTCGCAAAGAAGGTGGACGTGAAAAGATTGAAGGACGAGCTATGGAAAGGTATCGGATTCGAAGGCGTAAGTTATGGAACCAACTCTTACATAGCATCCAAGCTGACCAATATTAGATCTCTGGGCCTCCTCAACCCAACGTCGCCGACGATCCAGCAAACAAAGCTGTCGATGGTTCATTGACTTTTACCGATGTCGTCAACAGCTTACAGGCTGTGTATCCGAAACAAACCATGGCCGATATCTCAACGAGTTATTGCTTCATCTGCTTGCTGCATCTAGCCAACGAACAAGGTTTGGTTATCGAGAATCAAGAGAAGTACGAGAACCTTACCATACGGAAAGACTTCACGGCGGAGTTGGATGTTGGTGGGGCATGAGGTCCTACTATCTGGGTCACTCATTCTCACAGCTCGCCTTATAGCTGATTGAAACACGACTCTAATTTATACATTATTAGAACCAATGATACCTTGCTTCATGAGCTGCAAGCGTTTGAAACGCTTGTTTTTCCCACTTCACCAGACGATTCCTTCCTACCTCCAAACGCTCCTGTTTCCCGTCGCAAGCCTCGTGCGCTTTGGTAATCTGTATTCATCCCCCAGGTTCGAAGCAGTAATGCCCGTAAGCAGTCGTGATACCAGAGCCCAGAATTGAGTGTACCTATGACTTTCAACAGTCCTCTAGCCATTTCCTTGTTCTTTAGCTGCGGAAGTCCTTTGTTTCAAGCGCTCTGGGCAGTATTCGGGACATTGTTCGTGTCCAAAGCAGTGTCGTCCACTCGATCCTGGTAGGTCGGCATGAACACAATGGTTGTAATCAGCCCCCTCCTTGTCCTTACCGCAGCCACGGCATCGTGATCTCAACAGGTTCACTCGATGTGAGTCAAGCACCAAATGGGACGGTCGATAGCAGTGAGAGTGTCCGCAGAGATGTGATACTTCGAACTGTTGGGGCACATCCCCGACGATGGTGGTGAACTTCAACGCGTATCTGAATCCCATAACATTCATGGCAGCATGCGTGTATAGCAGATTTCCCCTAAATGCTGGTTCAGGTTCTTGCGATTGATGTTGTGTACCCGGTACATGGTCTAGGCACTTCCAAAAGGATATCGCCAGCTCGTTGTTCCTCGAGCTACCCAACAACCGCGAGGGCCCACAACTTCAGTGTCGTTGAGAAGCACACGCCAGCACTCTCCATCTCTGATTTGCCGCGACAGTCTGAATCTCGCTGACCCTAGCCGGTATCTATGAAGATCAACCAGTTGCTGGTACATAGGTGCAGGTGGAACCATCAGTTGCTCCTCCAACAGTCGATCGGGCAGGACGGTGATCTTCCGGGAAATGCGAACTTCGATCATCCGCTGGACATTGCGTCTAGGAGGACTTTGGGCTATTGAGACGTTGTCCGTAGTAGAGTCTGTGGTCTGTTGCGTATCATGTTGATTTCGAAGTCTTCGACTGGACCTAGGTGCAGTATGAGATCTCAAGCAGGTACGACGATCGATCGGATTCAGAGTTGTTGTGGAGCCGATTATGCGAGCCATCTTTGGGAAGTAGAGTGTTATCTTAGAGTAGGAAAGTGTGAAGCAAACACCCTCGAGACAGTGCCCGTCTTGTGTACTGGTTGTATCAACATATGTAGATGACTTGTAGGTCGTCAATCAGATTTCAAGCAAACATAGAATCATCTACAAATACGTGATGAAGATACGTTTACGCCTAACGGTAGACTACATGTAGGTCACAACATCATGCATGGTACTCTCGGGATGGCATGCTGGCAGCAGGATGCATCTAGGATCGATATGACAAAGGACTTCGCGGCGCAGTACATGAATGAAGGAATAGGGCGACTGCAGCGATTCAATGAAGTGATAGCCCGTTGTGTTGTGAACAATTTACTGTCACAGTTGCCTTTTGGTTGTTTTTATTGGCCCGGCACCAACCGTCCCGTCTTCACGTATCCGCTAGTAAGGTGTTGCATATAAAGAAACGATACATCATTTTTCGCTACGTCTTCACAACCATACAGCGACCATCCATCCAGTGACGAGTCCGATCCACACATACAGTACTTTCTCGATCGCTGTGCTTGGTGCTTTTGACTCTGCATCCTGTTGCGGTGTAGACTGCACATTCTCCTTAAACTGTCCAACCACATTTCCCCGAGGCCAGTACTCGCAGACGACAAACCACCCCGGAGCATCGCCCTCACCACCACTGGTACCACCATTACATTCTTTGCGGCCGCACCCCATTGAGGTTGTCGATTTCCACACAAGTTGAGTAAAGTGGCCAGTTTCCTCGCTTGGTAAAGTCAGTAAGCACGTATATACATGGCGTAAACAGAGAGTTGAACAAACCTAAATTCCCCTGCCTTGAAATCGTACTTCGTGCTCTCATTTCCCCATGCCATGACGGTAAGCTCTGCGCTGCCATATCCTGAACCGAGATTCTCACCGTATGGTCCGCCCTACACGGTCTCTAGCATTAGCGCAGTCGACATGTCATTGTAGTTCCCGAGCCGCTGATCCTTCTCCCATCTGTGGGTATTGTCGCTTTGGAAGCGAGACATCGATTCCGGGTTTCAGCAGCGCGTGCTGGCCTAGGATCAAGTGGTGTAACGTACGCTATGCTCAAATTTGCAACCGTCTGCCAAGTCCTGAGCGTAGTCGGATAGCGTCGTGTTCCACTCAAGCTTTGATGCATTGTGTTGCACACGATACTCATTAGTGACGTTCATCAAGTCGTCCTGAAAAGAGCTGTCACTCGTGTATGATGTCGTTGCTTCGTCAGCAGCTGCGGCCAACACGGTCATGATGAGGGCGACGAGCATGCCAAGAAAAGGGCTTGGTTTCCACATATTGGGCCACTCGAATACGAAGGGTAGTGAATGTCCTGATGAAAGATACAAAGCTCGTGCGTGGACTGTATTGAAACACTTTTCGACGTTATAAGAAGCAAAACATGTAAATGTTTGATGAGATATCGACAGCAGTTTCGTAGTAAGTGAAAGCCGAAATCCGGTTTCTGAGCTACTGCAGGAGCGGCGACTCGAAGTTAACGGTCATCGTGTTGTTCCTTGGATAGGGCGCAAAGATTATGACGTAGGTGGATAAGGGAAGTTAGCGACATCAACCCCCTGTCCAGATCCTAATGCATGTCTGGGCAACGGATGGAAGCTGATCGGCATTTTAGGATATGTATCATATTTCTTAATCAACATACAACATGGCTTCAACAAACATTCCTTTCATTGTCCAGATTCGTTACTCGTATTATCATCAACTCTCATCAATCCAACCACACGATTGTCCCATAAGTCGGTAGTCCGTGCGTTCACTGACCATCGCAGCCATATACTTAAATCAAAATCAAGCGCAACGCCGACGCCAAACCAGAAGGGGTAGTCCAGAGGCCAAAGCGACACGCAATACGAAACGTACGACGCTAAAACGACCATGGTATCTGAACTTTTCCTTGTAATCGAAAACAAAAAGCCTCGAATAGAAAAGTGACAAATGACAGAAGATCAAGGCGCGTATCGCGACTCCCCAACAGTACCTGGTATATCTCGCGAAAAACAAAGAAGCATCGAGACGGCGCTTAAGCGGCCAACCGAAGAGCGCTGCAGCGGGGACGGGGCATGACTGTTCAAAAACGTGAAGGAGTCTACTAGCATCACTGACGCTCAACTCCGCAGCAGCCTCAGAGGATCCAGTCGACCATTTCTGGTTTCTCTGCGACCAAGCCTATTTCTTCTTCCTGACTTGGGTGCCAGCAGCCCATCTGAAGAAAGGTGATGGCGCAGGCTTCTTGCGAGAACTTCCGGAGCTGCCACTGCCACTGGGCATAACGACAACTGCAGGAGGGGGGGAACCACCAGCAGGATGTCCAGGAGGCGGCGGTGGGGGTGGAGGACCAGGCATGACACCCGGAGGAGGAGGGGGCACTTGCACGATATGTGCCTGAGGGAGGGATTGGCGTTTCTGGCTCTTGTCCCTCTTGCCCTTTCCTTTCAACGGAAGGTGGCTGGACAGGAACACTTGCGCATCCGGTGGAGGGGGCGGTGGTGGAGGAAACGCTTCTTTGGGCGGTTCCGGTGGTGGTGGCGGGGGTTCAGGCATTGGCCACATATGCATAGTAATGGCCCAGTCTGGTTGGATCATGGTTTCCCAGACCTGGGGGAGGATGATCTCGCCGTCCGGTCCGACGAGGTCGTAGTGGCCTTCATGAACGTGAGGGCCAATCACATCGACGTGCAGAAAAGCTTGCTTGATGAGTTCTTCCATGCCCTGACCGAATGTTAGCTCCAAATTGAGACCTGTTACCCAGACAACTTACCTTCCATGTTTTACACAGAGCCCACGGGAAGCTGAACTTGCGACCAACAGCATCCTTGAACTTGATTGGGGCCTTTGGAGCGTCGGATGGTTTCAACTTGGCGGCCTCTTCTTCAGCAGCCTTCTTTCCCTTTTCCAGGTCGTCCGCAGCAGCCTTGGCTTCTGCCAAAGCCTTCTCATGGGCCTTCTTGGTCTCCTCGGCTTCTGCGGCGGCTTTCTTCTCAGCTTCTTCACGTGCCTTTTGCGCTGCTTCGAGCATCAGCTTGGCTTTTTCGGCAGCGGCTTTCTTTTCTTCTGCAATCTTGGTTGCCTCCGCATCTGCAGCTGCCTTGTCGGCTGCTCGAGCCGCGTCTGCAGCCGCCTCACGCTTGAGTTGTTCGTCTTTCTGAGCAAGGATGAGGCTTTCGAGTTTGGCGAGCTTGTCTTCATCACCCCTCTTCTTTGCCTCGGCAGCTTCTTGAGCAGCCTTCTCGGCAGCCTCCTTCTTAGCCTTTTCTTTCTCGATTTTAGCCTCTTGTTGGGCAATGAGCAGATTTTCGAGGCGATCGAACTTGGCTAATTCAGCGTCTCTTCTTGCTTTCTCGGCCGCCTTTCTCTCCTCTTCCTCCTTGCCCAATAAGAGTTTCTCAAGCTTGGAGAGCATGCCCTCCTCCTTTGGATCAGGTTGCGCGGGAGCGGGAGGCGGAGGGGGAGGTTGAGCCATCATAGCCATAGGGTGCATTTGTTGCATGAGCTGCTGTTGCATGGGTTGCTGCATGAGTTGCTGTTGCATGGGTTGCTGTTGCAACTGCTGTTGTTGCATAAGCTGCTGCAACGTCTGCAGTTGCATCTGGTCAGCAGGGGTTTGGGCTGGCTGAGGCTGAGGTGGGGGCGGAGGCGGAGCTGGTGCAGCGGGGACATGATGTTCTTCTTCAGGCGGAGGCTGGGGCTTCGGTGTAGGACGCTTCGAGGGTGGATGCGAGGGTGGGTGCGAAGGCGGGTGTTGTGGAGGTGGAGAGTGATGCTCTGGATGTCCGTACGGATACATGTGCGGTGGCATGCCACCATAGGGCGAAGCACCGTATGGTGGGTAGTAGCCCATTGGTGAATAAGGCATCATGTCTGCTTGGGGCGCCGCCGGCATGGACTTACGATGACCCCTACGTGATTGACGCGGATCTTGGTGGCGTGGGTCTTGATGGCGCGGGTCCTGGTAATCGGGAAAGTAACCGCCGCGTGGATCGCCAGCCGAAGGAGGACCTTGAGTAAAAGGATTCTGGCCGTTAGGGGCAAAGGGGTTCTGAGCATAGGCCGAGTGTGCCTCTTGACCGAAGGGCACCAGCTGACCCGGGGGCGATTGTGCGCCGCCCGGGAAGCCGCCGTAGGGGTAGCGTGGATCCGACATCAAGCTGGGCGCATAGCCGTTGGGAGCATGTTGGGGTATGTGGCCCCAGCCAGCACTGGGATGGCCGGGAGGATGGCCAGGGTGGGGCGGGGCTCCGTATGGGTAGTCGTCGTCCTCGACCTCGAGAGCGTCCTGATGGACGGATTGGGGCCTTGGCCGCCTCGACCTGCGTGTGCGCTCCAGTTTGCTGCGGCTGCGGCTACGACTTTGGCTCTCGTGGCGCGAGGGAGGATCTGGGACGGGCGCTGCGTGACGCGAAGAGGCTCGATCTCGGTGCGAGGCCTTTGTGCGTGGTCCACGTGGAGGGGCTATAGCAGGTGGGGGAATAACGTGGCGTGCAACAGCGTGATGCGAGACAGCGTGCCGCTGCGCCGAGTGGTGCTTGCTGACGACTTGTGGACGCGAGGCCGAGTCGGAGGGGTTGATTTCGTCCTCTATGTAGTCCCACGAGCCTTCCTCGTCGTCGTCTTCGTCTTCCTCGTCGTCGTCGTCGTCTTCCTCGCCCTCTTCGTCTTCTTCGTCGTCTTCCTCGTCGGTCGCCTCCGAGGTGGTGTATTCGTCCTCGCTGGCGGAGACTACCTGGATGCCGGCCGAGTCCTCGTCGGTAAAGTCGTCGTCGTCTTCGAAGGCGCCCGTGTGGTTATTGACTGTGATTCCCTTCCGGAGTCTGATGGCCACGTTAGTGTCGCCCTTGACATGATAGCGGCGCTGGGGAGGAGAAATGGACACGCTCGACGGCGCGGTGCTGTGTGTTGCGCGCGACTTTACAGCGGAGCGCCGCGACGACGCAGCATGGGGCATGGCGCGACGTTGGGGGAGATGGGCTATGACTAACGGCATGAGTCTGGTGGTGCTGACGGAACCGCACTCGAGCCTCCTTCTGCTAGAGAATGGCCGAGTCCAGGGTTCCGAGGTGCGCGAGCAAGGTGCGGTGCGGTGTGGGCGAAGGGAGGATTGGAGGTGGAGCACAGGTGCGGGCGCGAGAAGATGTTAGGAGAACGCGGGGCAGGGCAGGAGATGGGTTGCTGTCCAAGGTTGCCTAAGCACAAAAACGGTACGCTATAACCAGTGGCGTATGGGTAAACAACAACAATCTCAAAATCCACGGCAGACTGTGGTCAGGCGGGACAGTCGGGCGACGTCTTGGGGAGGGCAGGAGAGCAGAAAAAGCGTCAACCCTGGCTGCCGAAACGGTTTGGTTCTAACTAGGCGGCTGTGTCGTGTCGTGCTTCGGTCTTGTCTCTAACGTCAAATCGATATAGTAGGAATTCGTGTTTCAAGGCCGGCGCCCAACCCTCCAGTCCAGACAATAGTGCGCAGAAAACGATTGTGCTGGCTCGGACATAGTCTGGCTGAAGCAATAGTAGATATGCTTGATGATGACGACAGCGATGTAATGTCTGCGATGTGATGTGGAAGCCGCTCTACTATACTCCATCTACAGTGCCCATTGCCATTGCTATTAAATTCACCTCATCATCCTGCAGCAGTACTGCCATCGCTGGGAGTCATGCTACCTTTGTCTAGCCGGCTACGTGGTTCCAACTCAGCGGCCTCACTGACCGCTTAGCAGCCCAAACGATGCGGCTCATGCAGCCCAACGAGGGCATAGTCGGGTGTCTGACACGTGTAGTCATGAGGAGCGACGACTGTTTGCTTATTCGACAACAACGTCACCGTCGACAGAGCATGTCTGTGGAACAAGCTGCCTCTAACGTGTTTCAGAGCGCTCACGTACCAAGACAGCGTGCTGTATAAACCACGTCCAGTATACGCCCATCCATCGTTCCAATACAGAACTGGAACAACGAACAAAGCCAACGTATGGAGCGGGTTCTCGACATCGGCCGGTGCGTGCCGTTCGCCTATCTTAGCTGCATACTGGACCCACGTCGTTCGAGGAAAGAACGTAAACCTTTTTCGCCTACAACAACACGCGATATGGGTCGTGGACAGGTAGACAGATCGCCTAGAAGCCTGGAATGCCGGCCTGACTGTTCAGTCGCTGTGTCTGTGGTACTGCAAACTACAGGAATATTATTGTCTTCACAGCAGTTTAATATCCTCCTTGCCCTGAAGCTACACACTATTACTTTTTCGCAAAACTGTATCACAAAATACTATGTATACTTCCAGGACTGAATTCGCTCTCGATTCCAACACCAAAAGACCTTAGCGTGTTCCGGGAGGTATTCGCATAATACCTCTGCCTTTGACGATAACGTATCATTGCATAGACATTCGCAGTTGATGTCGAACAAGCAGTAGGCCCATGTGTGTATCTGTGGTCATCTTACCCATCTCCTTTGTATCTTCGAGCCACGCGCTATTCAAACGCAACGACAAGATCATGGGAGCAAGGTGCCTAACAAGAAACACAAACACGATTCCAGAAGGCACTACGCGCATACAAACCACATGTGAGCTGGGCGGGAGGAAATCATCTCGGATGAGAAGCCGACAGCAAGGTTCGGCACCAAATGCGTGATCGAATTGGTATCTAGTATGCATCCACAAACGCCTGACAATGCAAGATGCTTTTCGCTTATGCTTCCTCCTCTTCATCTTCCTCGTCTTCGTCTGCCGTACCATTGGTCAAGCCTTTTCTAGGCACCTCGAAGACATAAATGCCGTTTTTGACCTTCCCAGACATCCATCGAGCCAGCCTGGGCTCTTTGCCTACGGCGGCTACGATGCAGAGCCCATCCTTGCCTCTATCTCCCCTCTCTTGTACCGCAAGGCCGTTGACGATACCTCGTATAAGGATAGCACCGTCCTTGGCGTCGCCATTAACCATAGACTCGTCCTCCACCGTCGGTACGCGCCCTACTTTGCCCACTGGCTCAATGCTTTTCTTGTCCGCTGTAATCTTCCACGCGCGTATCCAGCCGTCCCAGCTTGCTGTAAGAATGAGATCGGCAAAAGGAACAGTAGCAAGCGCAGTCACGTATCGCGGAAGCCGGGGACCGGGCTTTACTGATGTTGCGGCGTCGTCGTTGGCGGACATTTGCTCGGGCGAGAGCGGTGGATCACGGCCGTGAGTGAGTGGGTATGTGAAGAGAGGCTTTTTCCGGTTGACAGACCATAGCGACAGTGCACCATTGTCAGATGCTGTAACGAACAAGCCGGCGTCGAGAAGACCAACGCAGTCGATGGAGCCCTCAGCATATGCGATGGGCGGGTCATCGTCATTGTCGGACGTTCCACCGTTGGCCTGTTCATCCTGTTTTTCGTCTCCATCAACATTTTTTCCGAATCGACCTTTGCGCAACTTGTCCAGGCCCTTTTGTCTAGCCGTACCGCCTCCATGGAACACGAGCTGGTTTTCCTCGACGACTCTCCACAAGCGAGCGGTGCGATCTCTTGCGCCTACACTGACACAAGTCTCCTGATTGAGCTCCAGCCCGCCTGCTACACCAATGACAGCGTCCTGATGTCCGACAAGCGTCTCAATATATGCTGATTCCGGCGCGCTCCAGACAATGACAGCTCGGTCCGCACCGCCAGAGAAGAGTTGTTCGGTGCCCCTTCGGAAGGACAGAGAGAGGACGGCGTCTCGATGGCGAGTGAAGAGGTGACGGGGTGTAAGAGTGTCGGCGTCCCAGATGATCAGGCGAGCATGCTTGTCGCCAGTGGCCAGGTACTTTCCCGAGTCGGAGACAGCAATAGATACGATCTCGCCCGTGTGGCCCAGGAAGGCGCGGTCGCCTTTTTTGTTCTTGTTCCCTTTCCGCCAGAGGAGCCTCTTTGGTGTGGTGCGCGGCGTCAAGTTGGACGGTCGGCTGGGGTCAGGCGCATACGACTTTGGGTCAGCGATTTCCCACTTCTCGACGACAAGATCTTTGCTGATGGTCCAGGCATACGGCAGCTTGACGGCACATCCTGTTGTAGCTTTTTGCAGCCCCGAGTAGCCGGTGGCATGCGATGCATGCTCAAAGTCAAGCTCGGTGGCAATTGACCTGTAGATCTTGCCCTTTCCCTCTGCGACGTCTTCTTTTAGTCGCTCAGCGATGAGGTCTTTGTCAATCTGCTCGGCGTCGAAGCCCACTTCCTCCTCGACTTCGTTGCGAATGTTCTCGAGGTAGCGCTCTGCCAACCTGAGACGCTTTTCCGCCGCAGTCTCGTTCTCATCTTCAGAGGTGGTGGAGCCGCCGTCTGCGTCGTCTTCGTCGTCGTCGAAGGTGGGTGCGCCGTCGCCGTCGGATTCGTCGCTGCCACTGATGGACTCTTCTCGCTGGGAGCGACGAGCATGCGCGTCCGTGTTGCGACGTTTGGGGGCGCTGGCTGCGACTTCGCCGCGCTTCCGTTTCCGTTGCGAGGCCGGCGTGGTGAAGAAAGACGACGACATGGTTGTGGTTGCCGTTTGACCTGCGCGGAAGAGATCTGTGTAGTAGGAATTGTCTTGGCTAGAAACTTTTTGCGGACCCTAACGCCAAGCAAGACCTCCGTCATGCATGGGTTCGCGTCTTCCGACTGTACCGTGTTCACATGTGAGGATCGCCAACTCGACACGACATGCGCTGCATTCGGCGCCGCTCGACACGCCAATTTGTCTTCTCGCAGTGATTTCTGCATTGCACTGCATCGCATTGCACCGCACGTACAATTGGCAGAGCGGTTCGCTAACAGACACAGCGCAAACACCGCTGCCAACCCTCGGCCACTGTCGCCTCATATGACTTGAATGTGCGTGCATCCACGATAAACTCTTGACCATTGTGCCGCGCGACTTCCCTGTAGTCGTGCAGGCACAAGCAACAGAGCAAAGGTCATGATGGCGCAAGAGACGGCACCGCCAGACTCGCCCTTGGATGCGTTTGCGCCTGCGCCCGACGACATCGAACAACTCGACCAATTCCGCCGTTCGCCCCACCCGTACTTGCATCATAGAGATCAGCTACGGAGACGGTCGCCAGATCCGGCGCACGACGTTTCTCTGCACTCGCAATCGCAATCGCAAACCCCGCCTCGGCCCCTAGACAAGACCATGAGGAAAACGCCGTCACAATCACCAAGTGAAAGCGGCACCGAGGCCGACGACGAGGGCTGCAGCCTTGTCAAGGCACTGCCTGCTCCTCCCTTGCGACCGCACAAGGGCCTCCGTGAGTCCCAGGCATTGGGCACAGAGGCGTGGGCGAGCCCCCTCCTCACCCCCACACAGATTGACGATGAGGGGAGGAAGCTCTCCGAGGGCTACTTCGCTCGCAACAACAAGACGAGACGCAAGGGAGACGTATACCATAGCGACGACGAAGCGAGGGCGGCCAGGCAGAGATACCTCCAGCGGCGGCGCAACGAGCTGGTCAGGAGAACGACCGAGACTGCATTGCTTGCGGGCATTGCCGTCCTGGCTGTCCGTGGTTGCGACTGCTGGACCAAACTGCTGGCATGGCATAGAGGTCAGTCCGCATCCCTTGCCTGCGCCAAAGTATGCTGACCTGTGTCTAGTAGAGCTGTTGACACACTGTTCTGTCATGGCTGGCGTTTTGGGGCTATATCCGCTTCGGCTTCTGTACTACTCATGGAGAAATCACTCTCAACTCCGGCTTGGCCGTCAAATACATCTACCAGCCGCCTTCGATCCGGCCACTATCCTCTACCCCCCAATATTGCCCGTCCTGATTGCGATCTCCCTGTTTGCCTCATCGTCAAAGCCCCTTCTACCCAACATGTTGCTTGGACTAGCCGCTTTACCAGCCAGGCTTGTTCCTTTCAGAAGCGCTACCTTGGGCTACTCTCCTCTGCACTGGCTGATATCCATCATGCCCCTGATCGTTTCAGAGAACACCGATATACCCTCTCGGCTGTTTGCACAGACACCATACAAGCTCAAGTTACCCCCGCCTAACCAAGGTGTAGACCCAGAACTTCTGGTGATGTTATTCCCCTTGCATCAGGCGCTACTACCGCCCTTGTACTATCTCACCACGACGAGCCTTTTGCCAGCCGAGTTGCATTTGCTTTCCATTGGGCTCATCAACCTCCTCTTATTCTCGGAAACTCCTCAAGCAACCATACTCACTGTCTTGCTGTGGCTAGGCGGGCTGGGTGTTTTCTTGCTTTGCGGCAGGATCTTGAAGTGGGGTGTTGCACTTGCACGCATTCCGCGATGGAGGCTTCGGCGTGCTGGCCAAGTCATCCGAGCTCGACAGAATTTCTTGCAGGTCCTGAACCACAGCCTGGGTTCCAGGCGCGGCGGGAGTGGTTCGGTGAGAAATGCGAGTGATAGTGATGCGGATGAAGAAGATCCTGCATTTGAAAATGCTCTCCACAAGACTAAGAGTCTGAAAGTCAACATTCTAGATTCTGCGAAACACAGCAGACTTCGCATGGACGGCGATGAGCCACGATCCGCGGTTGAAGCGACAAATACGGGCTTTCAGCAATCGAATGGTGGCGAAAGAGCCAACCATAGCAGCGGACGCAGGCGAAGGAACACCCTTCCAGTTCTCGTCGCTGAAGACCATACATCAAAGCATCAGTACTCGAGTCGAAAACGATCGAGATCAATTGTGCAGTCCTACCTGTCGCTCACACCGACCGAGGCCACCATGAGGAAGTGGTTGTACGCAGGATACTTCTATGCGATTGTAGTCGCGCTAATACTTGGACCAATTCGGTATACTATCGGCGAACATGCTCTCCACCACAACGAACCGTTTGGATGGGCCATCAGCTACCTCTTCGGCAATGTACCACGCGTGCGATGGGAGGTGTTCCAGTGGAATTTGGACTGGTGGGTCCCACTACCGACGAGACTGGATTCTGACGACATGCTCGAATCCGCACAACATCTATCACCTGCGGAGTATGTGCGTTTCTTAGTGGTAGGCGAAGCAAACACACGTCTCTTGCTGTGCTTGTACTGTGCCGGAACTATCATTGCCGGCCTTGTTGCAGTCTTCTCACTTTCCGCGGTTGTAGAAGTCGATACGCGCAGAAAGGTGTTCCATGGCACCATGGTCGCGATGCTTCTTCCGACCATCTTCATCGATCCTTGTTTTGTCGCACTAGCCCTTGCGTTGGTGCTTGCGATATTTCTCCTTCTGGATCTGATTCGTGCCTCGCAACTGCCACCACTGTCGAAACCCATTGCTAGGTTCCTCACGCCGTACGTAGACGGTCGTGATCTCCGGGGTCCAGTAGTAGTATCACACATCTTTCTCCTCATAGGCTGCGCAATACCGCTTTGGCTATCGCTCGCAGGTATAGAACGGGCTGGCGATGAGCCATGGCAAGGGTGGGATGTCAAGGATAGGGATGTGAGTATGGTGGCAGGGGTGGTTTGTGTTGGCATGGGCGACGCCGCGGCATCTCTCATCGGCCGTCGCTACGGACGGCGGAAGTGGCCATGGGCCGGCGGCAAGTCACTCGAGGGCTCCCTAGCATTTGCATTTGCAGTGTCGATAGGGCTCGTTGTGAGTAGAGTCTGGCTTGACGTTGGGTGGGACAGTGGCCAGGCAGGGCAGAAGACAACGAGCGAGTGGGTACAAGACGCACTGCTCATGGTCGGCAAGGCAGGTCTATGTGCGGCGGGGGCGAGCCTCAACGAGGCGGTGCTCACAGGCGGAAACGACAATGTGATAGTGCCAGTCATACTATGGGCTCTTGTGAGGGGTGTCAGGCTGTAGGCAACGGACTCAGCCGCATCAGGCGGGATGCAGGTACGCAATAGATAGCCTGGTATACTAAAACACCATGCACATGGCCATTTGCGCAGGGGAGCATGACTTGCATCTACAGCCTCGAGACAATTACGTCAGAGTTGGGCGAGACGAAGTAGTGCTGGTGGAGGTCACGTCGGCGGCCAAATGAGGGGCTATGGGTCAGCGATATGCCCCATACTCTACGCTCTGCAACTTATCCATGGCAGCCACGGACCATGACAAGCAAATCCGTCGAACCCGATGAGCGTGTCCAGGAGGCTATTGCAAGGAGATTGAACAGAGTTTGGTCGACGTTGTCCTAGTTGCAGTAGGATAGTTGTAAGGTAGGTTCTGAGGTTCCAAGCTAGCGGCGAGCACGCGTTATCGGCACGTGCGGCCATAGACGTCCCGCGCGCCTCAGACTACCGCCTACTGACCACTACCTACTATCCCGCTGCATGCTTTCGCTCTCCTAATCTCTTAACCCTCTCCGCCGCTCTGCTTTCTTGTATCCAATCTCACGTATTCCTCGCTCATCTGCCCATCGCGCCCGCATACTCGTTGCCGCCACCGTCGCGTTCACCACCACGACCATCCCTCAGCGCTATCGATAGCCCGACCACGACGATAGCTCATGTCCAACGCCCTCACGGCCACGCTATACCCACATCTTCGCTGGTAGCTGACGACTGGCTACATAGACACCAGCAGCCTCATCCGGGCCCCGGCTGCTCAGCCAGCGCCGCCTACCATGGCCTCACCCCCAAACCCGCACGCCCCACGGCGGTCGGGTGCATCGCCGTCGACGTCGTCACCCGCTGCCACAGGCTCGGAGCAGATTATCGGCAAGTTCAAGCGCTTGCATCACATTGGCAAAGGCAGCTTCGCCGAAGTCTATCGTGGCATCCACATTGTACGTTGCTGCCCTCACTCTCAAGCATGCATCGAGTGCTAACTGCGTCCTTGTACAGGAGAAACGGCAGTCGGTCGCCATCAAGTCGGTCAACATGAACAAGCTGAACAAGAAGCTCAAAGACAACCTCGTCTCGGAAATCACCATCTTGCGCAGTCTGCACCACCCACACATCGTGTCGCTCATCGACTGCCACGAGACGCCATCGCGCATGCACATTATCATGGAGTTTTGTGAACTCGGCGACCTGTCAGCCTTCATCAAGAAGCGCTCCGATCTCGTGAACCACCCGCAAACCCAGCGCATGATAGAAAAGTACCCCAACCCAGCCGTGGGCGGCCTCCACGAGGTCGTCGTACGCCACTTTGCCAAGCAGATGGCCAGCGCTCTCGAGTTTCTGCGATCCAAGAACTACATCCATCGTGATCTGAAGCCCCAGAATCTGCTTCTCAATCCATCGTCCATATTCTACTCTCAGAGTGGAACTCTGGAACGCATGCCTCTGGCCGCCAGCGCAAACTCCTTGATACCCGCCACTGGCATTGCCTCGTTGCCCATGCTCAAGATTGCTGATTTCGGCTTCGCTAGGATTCTGCCAACTACCTCACTGGCCGAAACCCTCTGCGGCTCTCCCCTCTACATGGCACCAGAGATTCTGCGATATGAAAAGTACGATGCAAAGGCTGATCTGTGGTCCGTGGGAACCGTTCTCTTCGAAATGATGTGTGCTCGGCCACCATTTAGGGCCAACAACCACGTAGAATTGCTACGCAAAATCGAAGAGCGCAAGGATCAGGTCCGATTCCCAGAAGGTCTCGTCAGCAGCAGGGCCATGAAGACTCTCATTCGCGCACTCCTGAAGCGTAAGCCAACTGAGCGCATGTCTTATGAACATTTCTTCTCAGACCCGGTCATCCGTGATGAAATTCCAGACATGGTGGACGAAGACCTTCCTGGCTCCATGCAAGCTTCTGAGCGTATGCAAACCTCTGTACTAGAACCACCAATCGAGCCACCTAGGCGACTACAGAAAGCGCCTGTTGAAATGGATCCAAGGGCTGCTGATAATCCATACTCGCCATTGCCCAGAGACAGGACGATAGCCCCTGGCACAACGCCGCCTTCACGGCCCAGCTCTAGACCCGTTTCCGGTAACTTCTCTAGCACTCCACCGCAACACCTTTCTGCACGAAGGGCCAACAATGCCCCGGCCGATCCTAGCGACGAACGTACGTCGACTCGCGAACACCGCCGACCCACTCTTACCAACGCGGCAACCGCACCAGGACGTACCGCTACACTGCAGGATCAGACCGCCGCACCCACTACCATCGGCCATAGGCGCAAATATTCTCGCGATGAGCAAGCATCGACACCTACCGGCCTCAAGGAGCACTTTGACCGCGAGCGGATCCCACAGAGAGCGGAAGCCAATGTACTGAAAGAAGCGGCAGAACGAGCTGCACAAGACAACGCGCTTGACGAGGGATTTGTATTTGTAGAGAAGCGCCGTGTGGAAATCGACGCACTCGCAGACGAGATTGCCAATAGCCCGCAAACACAACGAGATCGTCTCGTTCACCGAGAAGTTCCAATGAAGCGACGTTCGACAACACAAGGGTCCCCAACATCGATCACTGGCGCAGTCCCTTCCAAGGCCATCCAGATCCAACAAAAGCCAACCATTACCCACCAACGCACGGCTTCATACAGTCGGAGACAGTATCGTCCAAGTTTCGAAACCGCTACTTCTGCCTTGTCCAAGGCTATGAACATGGTCAACATTCGAGGGCTTGGTCTATCACCACCCGTCATGAAGGGCGTATCTCCCCCACAGGGCTATTCTGCATTTCCTGCGTATCCAACTGCGCAAAGCAGTATGTTGCTGGTCGGCGATGGAGGCAAAGTGGTGGGCAAGGACGAAGACACTAGTACGGTTAAAAGGATTGAAGATCTGGCGCAGCTCAGCCACGTTGTTTACGGCTTCGCAGAAGTCAAGTACAGCCAGCTCGTCCCAGTTGCACCAAGCGACCCGGCTCTAGGTATCGGCTCCACTGGCGTTGCTCGCAAGCCTAGTAGCGATGTAATTGACGACGAGGATGACGACGACGATGATCTGACGCCCGATACTGTTCTTATCATCTCTGAGGAAGCGTTGGTACTTTTTGTGAAAACGTTGGCGATGCTGAACAAGGCCATGGACTTGACCGGTAGTTACTGGAACCGAACTCGACGTAACAGCGGTCCTGACGGTGCAAGCCGAACTAATGCAAAACTTGGCCAAGTAGTCTCTTGGATGCGCGACCGATTCAACGAGTGCTGCGTCAAATCTGAGATAGTTGCACGCAAACTCAAGCAGGCACAGCAGCAGTTACCAGCAGACCATCCCAGTCATCCTCAGAATCAGTCAGCGGCATCTGGTTCTACGACTGCGGTTGGTTCTGCCGAGAATATTCTGCTTACAACTGGCGTCACGGCCGAAAAGCTGCTATACGATCGATCCCTAGAAATGAGCCGCCAGGCAGCCATTGATGAGCTTACTGGACACAATCTGGCCGACTGTGATATTAATTACTGGACTGCTATCACAATGCTTCAAGCTGTCTTGGAAGAAGAGGAAGATTCGCCCAACGACAAGGCAGATGCTGAGGAAATCAATGGTCTCGATGGTGAAGACCGACGCTCGATCCAGAAGCGTAAGTGCCGCTACAATGTCTTCCGAGGGATACACAGCTAACTGCTACAGTTCTCGAACAGATGAGAAGCCGCCAAAGAGCGCTGAAGAAAAAGCTTGATGTACTCAGGGCTCAAAAGCGCACCTCCATCACCAGTGCGCCCGCACCACACTCCGTCGGTCGCAGCTCGCCTTCTCAGGGTGTCGCAAAGTAGTTGCGCAGAGCACAGAGTGCTACACGTTTGCACACAACTTTACATTTACTGGCGTCTAGGAACAGGATGGTCTGCACGCCACTCTGGTTTGCTTTTATAGGTTTGATTTAGCTTTCTTTCTGTCTGGTTGGGGACAATGGCGCCTCATGGAGGGCTTCGGCGTACTCGCATGCATTCGCATATGATACCAGGAACTTGGGTAGCGATGATGTGCAGTTCCATTTCACTGTCGGGCGTTGTTTGAATTATATAGCGGGTCTGGGTTCAGGGCGCACGGCTTTGGCGGCGTTTCATCGTGTCACAGAATGATGTCTTGGGTCGTCTTGAGGAGCAGTTGTTGCGTTCATCTTAGACCGGCCCATAAGGCAAACGAACACGTATCGAACCCTAAGCAGTATTATCGATAGGAGAAGAATGAATATGGATTAATGTATCAAATCTGTCAAGCAAGTTGGTCATTTGGTTCAATCCCATTACACTTGCATTCCTTCATGTGCGATTAGGTATCAAAGCTAACCAGTGGGTGGGTCTGTACAATTCCCCCATTTTGAAAGCAATACAGCAACTGCTTCTCGTGCTCAGCCATCATGTTGATAGTCCCATCACCCGCGATTTCAAGAGATGGAGACACTGATAATCTTGATATCCTCCTCCGGCTTCTCCTTGTACACCTTGGTGTTCTCGATCTTGTGAATAACGTCCATACCTGCAATCGCCCTTCCAAAGATGGTGTGTTTGTTGTCGAGCCAGGGCTACACATAATTCACAGTCAGCGTGTCGCCTCATTGTTGGGTGATTGATGGTGAGAGAGAGAGAGTGAGAGAGAGAGAGAGAGAGAGAGAAAGAGAGAAAGAAAGGAGGGGGGATGGAGACTTACAGTCTTTTCAGTTGTAATGAAGAATTGACTTCCATTCGAATTTGGCCCAGCATTCGCCATGCTCACCGTATAGGGTTTGTCATGTTTCAAGTTGGAGAACTCGTCTGCAAATTCCTTGCCCCAGATACTCTCCCCGCCTGTACCGTCGCCAAGTGGGTCACCGGTTTGTATCATGAATTTGCGGATTACGCGGTGGAAGATGACGTTGTTGTAGTAGTTATTGCGCCCGTGGGTGACGAAATTCTCCACGGCCTTGGGCGCAGCGTCTGGGAAGAGGCGAATGGTGATGTCACCATAGGTAGTGTGAAGTGTTGCCGTCGTACCCGTCGCAGCGAGTGTTTTATCATTCTTTTGTTTATTGGCGCCAGCGGCACGAGGTTTCTCGTTCTGTACGTCACGGGTCGACTTGGTAGCGCTGGCATCGTTGGTGTACATGTAGAAGCGGACCTTGCCAGAACCTGTAGAGACCAGCATGGCGTCTCTCGCCTCGGCTTCTTGAAGCAGTGGGTTCTCGCTCGCTGCCATTTCGACCGTGACGACACCCTTTTTCTCTGGTTGACCTTGATAGAGACACAGCCATAGCGGTCGGATGGATTCTTCTTGGCCGTACAGCTTCACGAGCTTGTTAGTCAGCGTGTTGATGACTTTGACTCCGTACATGCTGCCATATAGGATGAAATTACTTGTCTCGTCAAATATGACATTCATGCGACCTCTTGTAGTAGGCTGGTCAAGCTCTCTCTCGATGGCTATCCGTCGACCAAACTCCATGTCCTCTAGGTGTTGGACAGCGGTGCCGGCCTGTTGCATGCTCGTGATGGTTTCAACTGATTCATCGTATGTGCGATAGAGTTTGCCCGTTGCAAAATCGAAGACGCGGACCTTTCGATCAGGAAAGGAAAAGGTGGCAAACTGCTTCCCAGAGGGGGATATGGTAAGCGACGAGGGCACACATTTTGACTTTTTGAACTCGAACAAGTTGGTGGAGCTCTTCAGCGACCATACGTTGTCTGGCTTTTCATAATTTCCATTGGGTCTCCAGTACTCGACCATACCCCCTTGATCGACGCTTACGACACAGTCGAATTCATTGTTGTATGCCATTATGCTGACCGACGCCCTGTGCACACTCTTGAGCGTTTGCAGAGGCTCCGGATTCTCCCCCCTGCCATCGTATATGCGGATCCAACCATTCTCTTCGGAGCTGACGGCGAGTTGAGGAAAGCTTGCGCCTCGGCCATGCAGCCAGCAAACCGCGCGAGGGGTATACTCGACGGTCAGCATGGCCAGGAGATCGAAGGTGACGACGTCAAAGATTTTGATCGTCTTGTCGGCGCCTGCAGTGGCAAAGCTACGGCCGTCGGCGCTCACGTTGACAGACTTGATTTCGCCATTGTGCGCCCTGAACTCCTTGACAAACTCTATACCGCCAAAGTCCTTCTTCCAAAACTTGACCACGCCGTCGACGGAGCTCGTTATGAGGAAGTCGGTGTGGGGCGTCAAAGTGGTAAAGCACAGTTGCTCGCGATGCATGAGTGATTTGGAGTAACGGGTTGCGCCGGGCAGTGCAGCGACATAGAGCTTTTCGTACGGCAGCTTGCGCTTTTTCCTCTTGGGCGCCGAGGAGGGGAGAGCCGGACCGAAGTCATCGTCGTCGGAGGAAGTATCGTCTACAGTGGGTGTGAGAAAGTTGGCGCGCGTGAGAGGTGCGGAATGGCAATACCGTCTTGAACTTGGGCCGCAGCTTCTCTTGCAGAGACGGCGCCGTCAGCCTCCATTTCGGCACGCGAGCGCTTTGCCTTGCTCGGCGACGGGGGCCCGTTGGCTTGCATCATGAAAAAGGTGCAGTGTGTTTGTCGTGGACGGATCGGTTGTCATAGGCAGGCTCGATGATGCAGGGTCGGAGCTTCCAACGACGCGCCGCGCTCTCTCACTTTCTCGGACCGTCTCCCGCATTCCGCAACAACACCAGCGATAGCACCAATACCATCGCCATCACCACCGACACTTCGCCCTCCCACCTTTCACCCGGACCAAGGCTGGAACTCGCCATCACTGACCGCACATAGCTTTACACCTCCACCTTGATCCCGCACCAAACCCGGCCGCCTTGCCATTACCGCCTCCCGCACCTGCTGCACCATTACAACTACATTCACAACCACACTCACATCCACCGCACAACCTCACCATGAGCGGAAGCGGCGACCAAGAGCGGGAACACGCCCTCGAAGCTTACAAGTCCAAGCTACTTGAGTCGAGAGAATGGGAGGCCAAGCTCAAGGCGCTGCGACTGGACATCAAGGGCCTCCAGCACGACTTTGACGTATCAGAAGACAACATCAAGGCGCTGCAGAGCGTCGGCCAGATAATAGGAGAGGTGCTGAAGCAGCTAGACGAGGAGCGATGTACGTGGGCATTTGCATCACCGAGAGAGACGCCACACTAACCTCCCCGCAGTCATTGTCAAGGCATCGTCAGGGCCCCGTTACGTCGTCGGATGCCGGTCAAAGGTCGACAAGGCCAAGCTCAAGCAAGGCACCCGCGTGGCTCTGGATATGACGACTCTTACCATAATGCGCATGCTCCCCCGCGAAGTCGATCCGCTCGTCTACAACATGTCGCTCGAAGACCCGGGTCAGGTTAGCTTTGGCGGTATCGGTGGTCTCAATGAGCAGATTAGAGAGCTACGTGAGGTGATTGAGCTGCCGTTGAAGAACCCAGAGCTGTTCCTGCGAGTAGGCATCAAGCCGCCAAAGGGAGTGCTGCTCTACGGTCCGCCAGGCACTGGCAAGACACTACTGGCACGTGCTGTGGCGAGCAGTCTCGAGACAAACTTCCTCAAGGTTGTCAGCTCGGCCATTGTCGACAAATACATTGGAGAGTCGGCGCGTCTGATCCGCGAGATGTTTGGTTACGCAAAGGAGCACGAGCCCTGCATCATCTTCATGGACGAGATCGATGCGATTGGTGGACGACGCTTCTCCGAGGGAACTTCAGCAGATCGTGAGATTCAGCGAACTCTCATGGAGCTGCTAAATCAGCTTGATGGTTTCGACTACCTAGGACAGACCAAGATCATCATGGCAACAAACCGACCAGACACGCTCGACCCTGCTCTTCTGCGCGCTGGTCGTCTGGACCGCAAGCTCGAAATCCCCCTGCCCAACGAAGTAGGACGTCTGGAGATTCTCAAAATCCACTCTGGCAGCGTAGTGACGGACGGAGAGATTGACTTTGAGAGCATTGTCAAGATGAGCGATGGCATGAACGGCGCCGATTTACGCAACGTTGTCACAGAAGCGTAAGTATCTTCTTCCCGTGTGACTACAGTATGGCTAACCTACCACAGTGGTCTCTTTGCCATCAAGGACTACCGAGACTCGATCAACCAGGACGACTTCAACAAGGCAGTGCGGAAGATGGCCGAGTCAAAGAAGCTCGAGGGCAAGCTAGACTACCAGAAGCTGTAGAACCATAGCCTAGACTTGGTTGATAATAATTCAAGAAAGAGCCATGAGCATCATGTACAATAGCGTCATAGGAAAGAGGCTGACATGGTCACACATCTGAAGTTACACTACGAAGTGGTGAATGAATTCACGTCACACTAAACTCACATCTCTGTAAAAGCCGACCTGCCGCACCGCAGAGGTTGTCGTGGTGCATTTGTTCAGTTACGCTTATGGTATGTACACTGACGTCATTCTTAGACTTGCCAACGTGAAAAAAGCTTATTGTGTTTGTTGGGGACAATATGGATTGATGGCGCAGGGAGTAAATGCTTTTCATCTCCATCTATTTGTACAGCCATAGTTCATAACAATCCACACAACACTCTGCTTCTACTGCAGGTATCTATGTTCCTGCAGCCACATCTTGACATCCTCCGCATCTCTCTCAAGCCATGCGGCTTTGGCACTGATGGCGTCGATGCTCTGAGACAGCGCCATATCGAAGCCCTTGGTGCTCTTGCTGCTGAAGAACGCCTGGATATCTTCAATGTGTTCCCGGTGAGTGAAGCCCGATGTTGTAATGGCAACAACCGAACTTAGCATGCTCAAGCTAGGAGGCAGCCTTCTCTCCAGCTCCGACCAGTTGTCCTTGACCCACTTCCAAAGCGCGTGACAGCCCTCTGCGTGTGACCTTAAGGCAGCAATGGGCAGGTAGATGTCTTGGCCCTTGACTTCGTCACTGAGGGCCATGGCGAGCGTGCGCTGGATGAGCTCTGGCGACTTGGCACGACCGAGCGCGCGAAGAGCCGAGTTGCGTTCGTCACTTGTGGCAGCGTTTCGTGTCTCGTTGACAATGACGTCGTACTGAGCAAGGTTAGTTCAGATTTCACATATCGCAGTTCAACGACTTACTTCTTCTTGCCCACCATTCGCCAACACAATAGCATATACGCTGCCGCGGATGTTGGGGTGGATGGCAGACTTGTCGCCTGCTTTGAACTTCTCAAACATGTCGAATGATGCCTTGGTAATCTTCTCGTCTCCGGCGATACCGGCAGCACCGAACATGAGACCCTTGAATTGTTGCTCGATATGGCCGTCTTTTTCATCAAACGTCCATCCCAGCTCATGTGCCTTCTCGGCACTGAGCTCTAACTGGAACTTCTTCAGAGCATCCCTGATCTTCTGGTCCTCGAACATCCATGCGCCCCGGAGGGAACCAATGCGACCAGTAATCTCCCCCCAAACGACGAACTCTGCCTCATGTTTGAAGCTGTCCAGGAGCGAGAGAATGCCAGACGTCTTTTGATAGCCAGACGCGGCCAGCGAGCCAGCATCAGCAATCATACCAGCTCTGTCCTCAACAGTCAAGAGGCCCTCCTTGGCCGAGATTCCAAGTTTCCTCAATCTCTCTGGCGTGTATGAGGTCCGGTAAAGACCAGAGTGGTCTGCGTTGAGCTTGAAGAAGTCGAGGTCCTTGAGCTTGAAGTCGGCTTCGCGATCGAAAAGCGTCAAGTCCTCGTCAACCCCTTCTTTAGTCCGCAGCGCGAGAAAGACTGGATACAGGGTCTGGTCTTCTTCTGGCTTGACGTCGGCTGTACGGAGGAAGCGGTTTTGCTTGAGGTGGATAGAGTCGGCGCCCTCGGTCACGGTAACGACTGGGAATCCGACCTTTTTGGTCCAGATATCCATGACCTTGCCAACGTCTTTGCCACTGGCATCAGCCAAGGCAGCCCACAGGTCGCCGGTCTCCGTGTTGCCATAGGCGTGCTTCTTAAGGTAGCGGCGAATACCCTCCATGAAGGTGTCCTCTCCGACATATTTGGAAATCATGCGAATGACACTAGAGCCCTTGGAGTAGGAGATGGCGTCGAAAATCTGATTGATCTCGTCTGCACGCTTCACAGGCACCTCAATGGGATGACTGCTGCGTAGAGAGTCGAGCGAGAGTGCGCTAGCCAGGTTGTCCGTAACATAACCTTCCCAGACCTTCCAGTCGGGGTAGAAGACATTGCAGGAGTACCACGACATCCAGGTTGCGAATCCCTCGTTAAGCCACAAGCCGTCCCAGAAGTCCATGGTTACGAGATTGCCGAACCATTGATGCGCGAGCTCGTGCTGCACCGTCTCGGCAACGCGCTGCTTGGTAGCAGCACCACTGACCTTTTCGTCAATAAGCACATCTACAACGCGGTAGGTGACGAGGCCCCAGTTTTCCATGGCACCTGCACTAAAGTCGGGAATAGCAACCATGTCCATCTTAGGGAGCGGGAAGGGACTGTCAAAGGTCTTCTCGTAAAACTCCAGCGTCTTTGCGGCCAGCTCGAGCGAGAACCGGCCATGCTCAATGTCTCGGTCCTTTGGAGCATAGACTCGTACAGGGACGCGGAAGTTGTTCGTCTCGATGTAGTTGAGCTCGCCGACGATGAAGCACAGGAGGTATGTTGACATGAGGGGCGTCGGATTGAAGGTGACGGCCTTGCGCTTTCCGCCCGAGATGGTGCTGTCGACTTGCTTCTCCGACGCCACGTCCATGTTGCTGAGACAGGTCATCTTGTCATCGGCGATGAGCGTGACGGTGAACTTGGCCTTGAGGGCCGGCTCGTCGAAGCAGGGGAACGCCCGCCTGGCATCCGTGGGCTCCATCTGGCTGGTCGCCATGTATGTGGTCGAGCCGTCGGCGGCCTTGAAGGACGAGCGGTAGAAGCCGGCCATGTTGTCGTTGAGGACGCCGGAGAAGGTCATGGTAAGCTTCGCCTTGCTGCCGCCAGGGATGGTCTGGTCGAAGCTGACTTTGGTCGTCTGCGCATCGTCGTCGGTGGTGACATTGGGCGATTCGGTGATGACTTGCTGGCCAGCCGTGACCTTGGTCGAGTGGATCTTGAGCTCGTTGGTGTTGAGGGAAATCGAGGTAGTGTCGTCGACGACGTCTAGACTGGCGTGGTGTCAGCGGGCGTCTTGTCGTGCAAGATGCGCATGTGCCTACTCGATGGTGACGGTGCCTTGGTAGGTAAACTTGGCAAAGTCTGGCTCCAGCGTCAAGTCATAGTGAATAGGCTTGACATTGACAGGCAGCACCTCACGGCCCTTGGTGATGTCAATGGACGAGTGGCCCTCGGCGCCAAAGTGCTTGCACATGTTTCGTCGATGGGAACAGTGCCTCACAGTGACAAAGGCAGGGTGTCGGGAGGATGGAGGGGAGCGGAGAGATGGTGTCGGCGAGGCAGCGGGGTAACGAGGGAGGCGAGTGTTTGACGTGAGCGTGTGCAAGAGGTTCCGACGCGGCTTCAGTCGACTGGGACTGCAGCAAGGAGCGGTGACGGGTCTTGACACCAGGAGACGGCCATGATGGGTGAAGCGGTGCATCTAGCTTCTCGTCTGCTGCAGCGCGACGTGCATACAATACCAAGGGACCCAGGTAGAAAGAAGCACGGAAAATGCTCAAGCACACTAACTCAATGGCAGCCCCAAAGGCACTAGCAACCTTTTGTTTCTATCAGCACGCTGCTTTAGAAGCGCACACAGTGAGACGGGCAGAGTTCTTCTCCAAGGGCCCTCTTGTTGATGTTGATGTTGCGCACCACATATGGCCTAGTGGAACGTTCCGCTAGCCGGTATATAAACCTTGCCGACTTGCTCAAAGACTTTTCTATTCAACACGCAAGAAAGTCCTCCCAGCGTCACCCTCTCCGCAGAGACGCTGTGTGTTCTGGCAATACAGCCAGTTCTTGCTAGAGAAGACCTAGCCCTCGTTTGAGCCCTTTCGCAATTCCTGCATGAGTGAAAGGGTATAGAAGTAGGGTCACATGACAATGCTGTGCGTGTTGCTGTCGGCGTTGGACAGAGCAAGTAGCGCAGTCGCAACTCGTACTCTTAGGTGAATGATGTTCCGACGTATATCTCAGCATGACGATAGACAGGCGTGTATAAAGACGTTTGTTTCGGAGTTTTGGAGAAATGTAGGGCTCCGAGTACGAAGGGCTCCTACTACGAAGAAGCTCTTGTTCTCCATGTCGTACCCTGGCTATACTAGCATACATGACATTCTACATTGAATGCCCAGGATAGTGCTTAATTGCTGATGGTCTGCGGTAACCTCCCTCCTACCACGACTTAGACATGTTGGACGTGAGCAAAAAAATACCATGCTGATGGGTTACAACAAAACGACAAAAACATACAACAGCGGGGATTCGCTAGTGGTCACCCACCTAACTACTAATCCGCCGGTACACTGCTTGTATATGGCTGAGCGGACGGGAAGCCTAATTTTCAGTGTCCTATGGTCGTATGTAGAAGAAAGAAGTTAAAATATGTATATAAAGGTGATGCCACGCGATACTATCTGCCCCAACCACGAGCTTTAACGTTTCAATAAGAGACCAGAATAACCGGACGGATAAAGCATAAGGCTGTGAGTACTTCTAAAGTTTCAAATTCTAGAAACCCGAAGGTGGAAGGAGCGACCATTCGAAGGTGGAAGGAGCAGCCAATCGCAGCTGCCTTATGTTAGCAACCATAATAGGCAGGCGCTAGTGGAAATTGATGATCCGGCCAGTGTCTCCCGCACCTACTCCCAGCATCACCACCGCCGACAACGACAACCCATTGATCCAGTCTCCCTCCTGCTCCGAGCCAGCTTCACATGACCATGTTGGCTCGCTCAGCACTGCGTACGGCACGCTCCGCCGCTGCCACGGCCCGCAATGCCTCCAGCAAACCGGTACGCCTCCCGCATGGCCCAAGAAACCCCGACAGCTCGCGCGAGCTTCATCGACACCATCTCTCGCCGGGCTGCAATACAAGGGCTTGTCCCGCCTCAATTGAATAATCTGGCTGACGGAATGGGTGATACAGCGCTTTGCCTCGACATCGAGCTCTGCCGACGGCGCCGCCTCGGCATGGAAGAACAACGCCCTCCCCGCAGGCGCCACCATCTTCGCCGTTGGTTCGACTGCCTGGTACTGGCATCTCTACGGACGCCAGGTTGATGCCATGACCCCAGCCGAAGAAGGGTGAGTGCGCCAAAGATGATCCGACCGCAAGTCATGTACTGACGCTATGCTTCTACAGTCTCCACCCAACTCAATACCCGTGGGAGCACGAGAAGTGGTCCAAGACCTTCGACCATGGAGCGTACGTCCTTCCCGTCCTACCGCACATGCGCATCCCCTAATCTGTCACAGTCTCCGCCGTGGCTTCCAGGTCTACCGTGAGGTCTGCGCCTCCTGCCACTCCATCTCCCGTGTGCCTTACCGCGCCGTCGTCGGAAAGTTCATGACAGTCGATGAGGCCAAGGCGCTCGCCGAGGAGAACGAGTACGACACAGAGCCCAACGACCAGGGCGAGATTGAGAAGCGCCCCGGAAAGCTCTCCGACTACATGCCTGCCCCCTACAAGAACGACGAGGCCGCCCGCGCTGCCAACAACGGTGCTCTACCCCCCGATCTATCGCTCATGGTCAAGGCCCGCCACGGCGGCTGCAACTACATCTTCAGCTTGTTGACTGGTTACCCCGAGGAGCCACCTGCCGGTGCCGTTGTCCAAGAAGGCCTCAACTTCAACCCCTACTTCCCCGGTACCGGAATTGCCATGGCCCGTGTTCTGTACGACGACTTGGTTGAGTACGATGATGGCACCAAGGCTTCGACCTCGCAGATGGCCAAGGACGTGGTTGAGTTCCTCAACTGGACCGCTGAGCCTGAGATGGACGACCGCAAGAAGATGGGCTGGAAGGTTCTCGCTGTCACCAGTGTTCTGTTCGCGCTCAGTGTTTGGGTCAAGAGGCAAGTCTCCGCACCTCACCATTACAACTCGAAACTAACAATCACGACAGGTACAAGTGGGCACCGCTAAAGACACGGAAGATTGTCTACCAGCCACCACAAAACAAGAGCATCCTCGACCAACTCCCCAAGCCAAACAACTCTGGCAAGACGAACCAATAAACATTGGGTGGTTTTGCATTTGCGCGGTTCAGGAGAGCGGGTAGCGGAAGCGTGTGTTCTATATCGTGTACATTGCCAGGTACTTCCAACAATCAGATTTCTTTGCCTCGTGACATACAGTCCCGTGCTCTTCATGTCGCTTGTTTTGGACATGCTTGTCTTTCAGTCCCCGTAGGATAGTTTTCTTGCAAACCCAGTAGCATCCGCTATCCCACCATGTATATCCATAGACCGCAGTTCCACTTCCCCGAAATAGTTAGGCTCGCTGACCTGACTGAAGCACAACGATTTGAATAGCTTGATACTCCGGGTGTTGTCTTTGTCAATCTTGACCCTCAAGTAGCTTAGAGACTTCAGCTTGCCCGTGTCATTTGTTCCTTTTGCGTACTCCTCCAGAATAGCCGGTAACGATGTGGATATGTACCAGATGAATGCCTGCAGGGCTTCTTTCGCAAGTCCCTTGCCTCGGGCGCTAGGTCGAGCAATCATAATCTCCAACTCGCCGACCATGTCCACCTTCTCTGTCCCACAGCCTTCCTGTTGCTCTACGTCATCACCTTCCTCACACGGATAGAGGAACAGGTTCACGTCCCCTACCATGCGGTCGGGTGCATCTTCCGTTTCGGGAGAGACCTTGACCATAGTGGAAAGATCCGATGGTGCTGTTGGCGTGTTCGGTGAGGTGCAGATAATAAAGGTCAATTTATCTGCATCCTGACGCCACGACGCTTGCATGGCGTACTCCTCCTGGAGCGTCAGTGGCTCGGATGCGGTAAGCTTCTGCAACTCCTGCGTCCCAGTCAGTCCTGGGAAATATCCCAACAGTGCGAAGTATGGTGGGCTCTTGGTATACCTCATCTTGCATCCATTCGTGGTATGTGGGGACGTGGTGAGAACTGTACGGAACAAGAAGAAGGCGGGGTGTAAGGATAGCTGAAAAAAGTCAGCATCACAATATGGAGCGGTACTTTTGCGATATATACCCTGGTGTTCGTTAACCTTCATCGTGGTGGTGGTCGTCGGGTAATTTTTTCGAATTTTCAATATCCTTCTTCAACGTGACGGCGATGGAACACCATGAAGATATGATCTAGGCGAAAGACTAAGAAATCTGGTGTTCACACCGAAACCATACGTGCTCAAGTGTTTCGTTTGTCCGGAGTTCAAATATTTTGTGGTAAATATTATGTGTCGTAGTTGGAGGATACCAATTGTGCTGATTTACGCCGCAGTCAAGATCATTTGCCCGGACACCAACGATGGGACCGGGTTCAGGCGATAACCTGCACAAATTCATACAGTCCAACAATCACTACCTAGTTCATTCTTGTTTGGTTCTAGTGCGGAACATGCATAGTTCCTTACTTGAAATGTCTCGTGGAAGTGCATTTTTGCGCGAGACATCCAGCGGGAAAGCATTGGGCAATGCTTGGATGCGACACGCGCCTCGTCATGTCTTACTCTCTCATAGACCCGACGTCACATCCTACCAACAACAACCGTACGCGGTCGTATGAGTGGATCCGCTGCAGATACTGCAAATACGAAGCTCTATGCTTCCATGCTGTTAAGACAGATCGACTGGAATGCGCTCAAAGAAAGAAACGCGTCCGACGTCAACAACACTAATCTGCACCACACACAGCGTCTCTGAGGATTCCTCAAACGTCAAGAAATGGATCCAACCCGCGTTCTGGTGACAGGCGGCTGTGGATTCCTAGGTACTGCCATCGTCTCCGCACTCTTACGCAGCAAGAGATACTCCATCACGGTCATAGACGTCAATCCGCCCTCGCTTGGCAGCGACACCTTCACCAATAGCGTACGCTATGTCCGCTGCAACATCATGGACTCATCTTCTCTGTCCAGTGTTTTTTCCGAAGCTCGACCTGCTGTCGTCATTCACACAGTGGGTGTCTTCCCTCTAGGCACGAAGCGATACTCCATGCGGGGCAAAGACGCCATCTTCAAGATCAACGTCGAGGGAACAAGGAATGTTGTTGAAGCAAGCAGGGAGTGTGGTGCAAAGGCTTTTGTGTACACGAGTAGTGTGACTGTTGTTCTGGATGAATTGGATCGCGATTTCAGGAACGTAGATGAACGTTGGCCCACAGGTGGTGTGCACACGAGCTACGGACAGAGCAAGGTAACTGATTTCCTCTTTTGTTGTGTTTCCCTTGACTGTTCCTTGGAAAGCGCCTGTTCTCTCTTGAATCACCTTGTTTCATGCCAGTTTTCACACCAGAAGTTCTCAACTATTCATTTCGCTCACATGAAGTACTGCCTCCTAGCCACCGTAACATCTCTCATTCAAAATCATCTACCCAAACTTTGGAAAGGAATGGAAAAGAAGAAGCAGAAACTCACTCGTAGTAGGCACTCGCAGAATCCATTGTTCTTTCCGCAAATACGCACGACTTCGCGACTTGTGCTCTGCGTTCGGCCCCCATCTTTGGCCGCAATGACACCGTGTGCATCCCCACAATACACTCGTGTATCTCAGCGTACCAAACGCCCTTCATCCTAGGCACAGGAACCAACCTGCAAGATTTTGTTTATATAGAAAACGTAGCAGACGCACATGTCCTCGCCGTCGGCAATCTGCTAAATTCGCAAACTGCTGCTGGTGAAGCCATGTTCATTACCAATGGCGAGCCTGTCACAGCGAGGGCCTTGTGTCTAGCAGTATGGAAGGAATTCGGTCATGTTCCAAGGTTCCACGTTAGAGTTCCGGAAGGGTTGACGTGGTGTTTGGGTTACTGTGCTGAATGGGTTAGTTGGATGACGGGGACAGAAGGAGTGCTTAGTCGGGGTATTGTGAGTGACGGATGTCGCGATCGCTATGTCAGTATTTCAAAAGCAAGATTGTTGTTGGGTTACAAACCTCGAGTCGGCTTGGAAGAGGGTTTGAGAATCAGCTGTGAGGTAAGTTGAAGCAAAAACTGCGTAGGTCGAGCGGATGTGAAGAGCAAGGAATGCTAACTTGGTCTAGCATTACAAGGCGAAGTTGGGAGGAAGGAGGAAGAATTAATCCAAGACACACCGGGCCATAGTGAGCGTGGTTGTGTCATATGAAATCGACCGTCTGAACCTTTCTCTCTCCGATAAGGGATGAGTGATGCAAGAGCTGTTGCATTCACGATTGTTGTAAAAAGAACGTGTTGAGATGAATCATCGTATGCCATTGTTCGTCATAGGTTGTATGGTTCGGGAAATCATTTCCCAGCAAGTTCATTCGAGTTACTATCATACTCGTCTCTACTCATTCAACTACCTAATTCACGACCTCTTCGGTCTCATCGATGATCTCCTCTACAATCTCCTCAATCTCTTCCTGGTGCCCATCATCCGCCTGACCAGGCGTCTCTCCCTTGAGGGTTGCCAGCTCGAGGTCGGCTCCTTCGTCGCGCAACCTCTCAGTGACCTCCTCGCGCCATCTGCGCCACTCATCTAGCATCTCGCGACGAGCTTCCACCACAGCCTTGTTGGCGGAGCTCTTCTTGGCGACGTCTTGCTCATCAAAGACCTTGGAGTAGTTGCGCAGGTTCTTGCGAATTTCGGCCTGCTCCTCCTTAGAGAGAAGGGTCGGGGGGCGTGGGCGCCAGAGGAGCTGCTTGAAGCCTTCGATGGCTTCTTCGCGGAGGAGTGTACCCTTGAAGTCATAGAGGTGATAACCGTTCTCCATCTAGTGGGTGTTAGCAGAAGCAAAAGGACGTGACGGTAAAGATACATACGCGATGACGGAAAGCACTGGCAACGGTGGCGACGTAGCGGCCGGTAGGGTCCCACTCAATGTCGGTTACACCGTAGTGCTCGGCTGTATCCATGAGCTGCAGGTTGGCGTTAACTTCCTTGTCACCCTTCTCAGACTCCTCCTTGGGCCTGTCGAAGCTCATGTCCCAGAACTCGAGTTCAAAAGACTGCTGAGACTGGAGAGCGGCGACAACAACGAATCGTCCCTTGGGTGACCAGTAGATGGCGTTGCTGTTCTTCTTGTCAATGGTTCGGATGTGACGGAAGTTGCCAGGTGCGCCGCCCTTGAGCTTCTCGGGGGCGAAGAAAGAGACGGCAGTCTTGGGACCCACAGCAGCGCCCTGAATGACTTCGCCAGTGGTGATGAGCACGAAGCGGTTGCCCTTGGGTTCCCAGGCAAAGTTGATAACAGTGTCCTTGATCGAATCGACGACTTCAACAGGCACACCCTTTTCGCGGACACGGAAGATCTCCAGGTTGGTGGCGAGGGACTTCTTGGACTTGGAGTGGCGGTCGACCTTGACACAGACGTAGGCAGCTTCGGATTGCCAGTGCAGCTTCGCATCAGAGACGTTGAACAGATTTCGCGTGCGCACAATCTCTTTTGAGGGAACGGACATGAGACCGACCTTGGCGGGATTGCTACCGAGCTCGGGTGTCCAGTAGCAGAAGAGCTGCTCGTATGTCTTGATACCTTCTCTCCGGGGTGTTGCTGGAGCCCATTCAAAGTCCATGACGCCCTCGATCTTGACCGAGGTCTTGTCGAGAAGGTTCATGCGCGGCAGCTCGTAGATGGAGATGGATTGGCCCTGGGTCATACGTGCGACATACTTGTCGTCGGAAGACCACTTGAATGTCGGCCACTGCAGCTTCTTCTTGACGGGGTTACCATCGGCGTCGGTGCCACCGGGTACATCGATGGTCGCAAAGGAGCGCAGGGGCTTGCCTGTGGCGATGTCCCAGATAATGTAGTTCTTGCCGTCCTCCTCGAGCGAGAGCGATGGGACCGGGTGGTTCTCGTCGACCTGGAGTGGGCGGTGGGACCAGGTGGTGAGGTACTTTTCGCTGGGCGAGAAGTCGACGAGATTGACGCCGGGATGGGCGAATCGCTTCTGCCTGCTCCATGCCTTGCCACCCCACAGCTGGACACCTTGGGCGTGCATGGAGGTGAGGTAGGTTCCCTGGGGCGACCACTGGATGAAGGACTCGGTCCAGTTCTCGCGGTCGACAACCTGCTCGGGCTGGTCTTCCTTTTCGTTCCAGAACACGCCAACCTTCTCCTGGCGGTACATGGCCATCTGATCGCGGCTGTCGGCGTCGCCTAGCCACCACCTCAGGTGCTCCTTCTGCTCAAATGGCGGGATCTCGGGTGCGTGGTATTCCTCGTCGATGCGGCCCTCCTTGCCGTAGCGGTCGATGTCGGTGAGCTTGTTGACAGCCATGGTGTGTTTCTTGTCGAGCGCAGTTCCGTTCAGCTGCTTGACGGCCGCGACCGCCTCTGCGGGTGCGCTGTATTCGACAAAGGCATATCTGTGATGCCGTCAGCCTAGGTCCAGTCTGCCATTGCCCGCGGCGCCAGATGCAACATACCCTTCCGTCTTGCCTGCCTCGCCGACGGGCATGTGCACGCCGTCGTCCTTGACCTTGCCCACGCTGTTCAGCTTCCTCAGCACAAACTTGACGAGCTTGGCCTTGCTGTCCTCGGGGACTATGGGCAATCCATCGATCACGACAAAGGCATCGAGCCCCTCGTCGAGCCGCACCTGGAACTGGTCTTCGATGTCGGTAAAGTCGATTTGGCTCTCGTCGAATTCGTCGTCGCCGTCCATGGGCAGGTTCGAGTATGCGGACGCCATGATTGCGGTAGTGAGTGCGTTCGCAGTTGTGGCGGCGGGGTGCGTGCGGTTATAACTTTCAAAGTAATTTTGGTTTCGCGCACAGACACGGTAGTGGTAGTGGGGTCGTTAAGGACCGCTATTCCGGCTCACAGCCTTTGCATCTCACAACGTCGTGACTCTCATGCTCTGCCATTACTCATTACACTATACACACAGCACGCCAAAAAATATGACTCCAAGGTCGCTGAGTCAACTCTGACTCTCAGAAGAACAAGCCAATCGCCGTTCACTGCGAACATGGTACAATGCATCAAAGGCCACACATACACGCATTCCCAACAGCACTGCGCCTCCATCCAACCTGGACTAGATTGCACTCATCTCCTCGTCGCGTCGATGGCAACGTCTTCAACCCGTTGACGCCCATCGCACAAGTCCACACGCCGCCCAGGGAAGGTATACGCTAGAAGAACAGAAAACAAATAAGCATCAGCTAGCCCTACGAGCCGCGCTTACCTTCACCCAAATCCATGTTCGGGGTTTTGACCAACCTTCCGCTTGCCGAGACTCGCTTTTGCAGTCGTGCGTCCCGTTCACGCGCCCGTTCTGATGGAGAGCTGCCGTTGCCTGCCATGATAGGCGGCAAGGACGGCAGTTTTTCTACGTTGGGTGGGGGCTGACTTCCCACCATAGGTGCTGGACGTTTGCCCGCACGTTGCTCTGTCTTGAAGTCAAGATAGCTTCGTGCCGAGTGCCCAAGCGGGATGGGTGCAGGCAGCATCGGTAATTCTGCGCCGTTTTGCAACAGTAGCTCAGCGACGGGGAAGGCTTTGCGGGTAGGCTGTGCTGTGCCTGGGCGAGTGGCTGAGCCTGGAGAGCTTGCAGGTGATGCTGTCGCTGAAGGCGATGCTGGGTCGGCGGCTGCAAGCGCGAGAAATACTGCGTGTGTGCCTCGTGACCGATCGCGCGCATTGGCATTCGCTCGGAGTGCCAGCGCGTAGAGTACGTTCTGGATGTCGTTTTTCTTAACCGACGCTAACAGCGTCTCCTCTGGATTTGCATAGTGTGACATGTTTGGTGTTATGGGTGCCACGAATGCCCGATCAGCATACTTTGACGTGATGAAGTGCAGCCTTTGCTCTCTTGTCGACATTGGCCCTGGCTTCAGCCCTGGGTCTAGCCTTGCTTCCCAGATAGCATTGCTGATGCGGTTGCCGACCTTGAGCAGTATCTCGATGATATCGGGAGTAAAGGACGTAACGTCCAACGTTAAAGAGCGGACCTTTGTGATGTGCGTGCCTAGTGACCGATGGATACCACTGCACTCAATACAGATGATGATGCCGAGATTGATGGAAACCCAATCAACTTTGATCTCAGTACCGCAATCCGCGCACATCTTGTTGCCAGCATCCGCATCTCGTACTTGCTTGAGCAGCTTGCCTTCGTCGCCAAACGTCTCTTCTCGTCGGTAACCGCCAGGCCGATCGCCCACTGTAGCATGTCGCGCGGGTGCCTTGGAGCCGTATGTGTTGCGATGGCTTGACATTGATGGACTCTTGCCGGTAAGCACTGACGCGATGTCGCGATGTGTTTGTCCAGGCAGCGAGTCGGTTGATGGCCGGTCGGGCTTTCCTGCTGCCTCAACGGCTGTCTGCAAAGCATTGTTGACTGCACTGATCCATGACTTCATGTCTTCTTCGTTGGTTGCCTGATACACTCGAGTGTATTGTGGGGTGATGACTTCGAAACAAAACCGACGGTCCGCGTTACGCGCTTCCCTTACCGAAGCCATGCGAAGGTCGATTGGCTCCATATGGAGCTCCAGACTTTGCTTCCAGTTGGTATACTCTGAGAGTCTGCCCTGATCAAGCACGATCCAGAATCTGGACATTGTCAGCATCGTTCATTCAGTTTCGACAAAATGTACTCACTTGTGCCAGGCTTGCTTGTTCAAGCCCTTGGGATCCACATGGCTTCCAGGCCTGCTCAGTGCCCACAAAAGACCTTCTTTGCGATGTGCGCCTGAACCAGCTTCGGCCATTGCAGCAGGATCCTTTTCTTCAAGGTCTCTGATTCCTTTGAACTTGTCCGGCTGTGACGCCACCATGGCTAGAGTCGCTTTGGTAGCCTCAGGGCTTTGTGGTAATGCTATTGAGGAGGGAATGCTTGTAGATGAGATAGTCTGAGGAGGCATGACTGTACTCTGGAACATGGGCACAAGGCTACCCTTGCGGCCAGGAGGCGGCTCTGGGTCGGATCTTGACATTGTCCGGGGTACGCTACTCGATGATGCCGCGGGAGAAGTGAGCGAAGGCGCAGGCACATCGTCGAAAGTCTTCTTGATCGTCTCGAGTGCTCGCCTCTTCTCCTCTCTTTCGGTCCTCTGAATCTGAAACTCCTTGTCTGCTTCTTTCACCTCGCAACTCAGGGCCTCTAGATGTGGCAACATGGTCTCGATCTTCTTTGCAGTCTCTAGGTAGCGCTTGGCCTGGGCATCGGCATATCGCGTGAGATGGGAGAGGACTTCTTGATCTTTCCGGCCCCCGTGCAGATCCTGCATAAAGGACGAGTAGTCGAAGCGCTTCAGTTCGAAGTTCCGCCTCTTTGCTTGGTATTTGGAATCGGTCTCTGCGCGTTTCTTCTCTTTCAGTGAGTCCTGTCGTTGCCCAAGGTATCTTCCCAGATACTGGTAGTAGTCCTTGCTCTCCTCCTCAAAGTCTTTCCGCTTTGTCTCGGCCTGCTTGATGTCGATGTTGTAAAGCTTGTATATGGGATCAATAATGAGTTTTTGAATGTTGGTGGTGTTTGACTTTTCGTATCCCAGGATCTCCTTGGCAATCTTGTCGAAGTAGTGATCAATAGCCGGCTGCACTGCGTTTGCATTGGACGACGAGGCTTCTCTGAGTGCGTCCATGAGGTCGGCCATGGCATTGTTGCATGCCACTTGAGCTTCCATGGCTGACTCGGCGCGTTTGAGAACCTTCTTCCATCTTGTGCGCATGTTGCCCGTCTTCTGTTCGAGCGACTTCATCGTGGCGCGGAATAGCGGCCCATCGTCGGTCTGACTGAGATCCTCGCCCGGACGCGACACGTCGAGCTTCACCGGCGCACTCCCGCTTGACAGAGTGGTCGTCTGGCTTGGTATGAGGCCCAGGCTATGCTCGGGAATGGGCTCACAGATTGGCGATCTCGGGGGTATGTTGTCCCACTCGCGGTCTTCGCCCGCGGAGTCGCTCACTCGTGACTCTATCGATTGTGCCGAGGGCACGCGCAGTCGGGGAGGGACGCCAAGTTCAAGGCGCGGTGAAGGCGACTTTGGGCTCTGCAGCTGGCGCGCCGTGTCTGGAGTGGTCAGCGGGCATGTTGGGGATGGAACGGGGGTGAGGATACGGACTCTGGACCCAGAATGTAAAGCTCGCCAGCGTCTCGAGCCGGTGTGCGCGCTGGTCATACTCGACAAACTAGAGGATATCAGCAGGCGCGGCTACAGAGAGGGGATGGTATACACACACTGCAGCTTGTGCGCCAGCCCCCACCACGCGACTCTGGGGTGCGGGGCGGCGTCCATTTCCACGACCACTGGAACTGAACCGACGAATGGCCGCCGGTGGAGTAGTCGCCGACCAGCTCGACCTGAGGGTTCTTGTGGAGGTTGGGGTTGGCGTGGAACTCGCGCGTGACGAGGTTGTCCAGGTCCTTTGAGCTCGGGGCGAAGATAAAGGTCAAGCCATTGATGTTGGTGTCGACCAGGCCGGTGGGGGCGACGTGGGAGGCGGTGCTGGCGCTGTAGCTGGTGGGAACTGCGAGGTGCTGGCGCAGGATGAAGGTGAAGTTGAAGGTCAGTTCCTCGTCGTTGGGCAGGCGCAGGAGGAAGGCTGGGGGGCCGTCCTGGTGGTGGGCTGGCTCGGGGTCCTGGATGTACTCGACGACGCTGTCGTCGCCAAAGTCGCGCCTGGCAGCATAGCGGGTGGCGGGGAAGGCATTGGGCGAGATGTTGAGAAGCGTGCGGTTGCGGGCATTGGTGATGTTGAGCGAGGCCACCGAGACTGGGGGGTCGTGTTAGCAGAGCGCGGCCGAGGCAATGGTCGAGGGGGACAAGGGACAGGCGCAAGTCGAAGCTTACATCGAGTCTGGTCGCGCAGATAGAGGTCGCCTGCATCGCTGGACTTGCTGTGAACTGCACCCATGCCCGCTAGCAGCAGCCCGTCGAGGACGAGGTCTCGGGCGACGACGAGGAGAGGGGCCGACGGGTCGTGTGCAGCGAGGGCGGGTTCTGCATGGATGACGGGCGCGGGCAGACGAGACTACGGGTATACGATATGGGGTGGATATGGGGTAGATATGTCGGGTAGGATACAACGTTACAGAAGCGTAGTGCAGTAGACAAAGCAGCCCATGCCGCCTAGGTAAACGTTCCCGTCCCTGCATTTGGGCCCCGCTTCTTTAGTGCATTCCGTCCCCATTGCAAAAGCCGCATGTACCACCGCCGCCTCAAAACTTGTCCACAGTACATCCAACATGCCGTTGCGCATCCCCACGCTGCGCCATGCTCTGCGCCAGCCCCTCGTCAACCCCCGCGCTACCCAACGCCGCTTTGCCCGCGTCCAGGATGTGCGCTTTCTCGTCACACACGACTCCCAGGAGCGCATCCTCGCCAAGTACAAGGAGAAGCTCGAGCACAAGGCGCGCGAAAAGGGCCTCAAGGACCTCGACGAGCTCAAGGAGCAGTACAAGGACAAGATCGAGGAGCTGAGGAAGCAGGCCATTGTGCCCGGCGCAACCGGTCCATTGACGCCGCCACCAGAAACAACCACAACCACAGCTACAACCCCACAATCCCAACACCAACAGCAACCAAAGAGCCCTTGGCCGTCGCCTCCTCCGCCGCCCTCTGCTTCAGGCTCTCCCTCCGCGCCCCCGCCAGGCGTCAAGACGCTCAATTCCTTCCTCGACCTCGACAAAGTCAAGACTCTCCCCGAGAAAGAAGTCCAGGCCCTGTGGCGCCTACGGCACGCTGCCAATCCACAGAGCGTCCATTTCGCTGTTCCGGCCACGACCTTTGCCCAACTCCTCCGCAGCGCAAAGCAACACCCCTCCTTCGTGCTCCCCGTCCCCCGCGAGATACCCGCCGATGCCTCGTCCGCGTCACCGGAACAGCCCCAGACGCAGCAGGCTGCCGAGCTACACTATCTACAGTTCTCCCACCCGCACCTTGACACCACCACGCTGATGTTCACAACGCTGGCAGAATTCAAGCTGAGAGGCGAGTTCGCGAGTCCGCACACCACCATCACATTCCACCAGGAGCTCGCCGAGAGCCACAACCTGGTTCTGGGCCAGGGCCTGGTCATCGAGAACAGAGGCGTGAGCGTTGACGAGGCCAGATGGCTCGTCATGTGCATGCAGAAGTTCTACGTGCAGACGGAAGAGGGCAAGGGACGCAGCGAACTGCTCAACATGTTCACTCGTGGAGACAGCGCATTTCAGGTAGAGCGACTGATTGATGAGGCCGAGAAGATATTGTAATTCTACATGCCGCCCATCTACCCTCGGAGCGGGAGCACATGCTGCACTAGACACGTCTGCCTGCAGAGTGGACATTCGGGCTTTTCCCGCGCCCAGTCCCCTATACACGTCCAACAGAAGACATGCCCACACGTCGTCACACTCGGATCCTTCATCTCTTCCAGGCAAAGCGTGCATTTCCGATTGCCACCACCAATCCATCCCATTGTCTCCTCGTTCTCCAGCTCATATCTTGCTTTTTCCAACGCAGGTGTGTGTGTCCACTTTTGTACGTCCGATGGCGCCGCTGTAGGGAGGGCAGATGCCGCGTCGAACAGCAACGCGTTGTTGGCGCTGTAGGCATTGGGGTCCAGGGAGACTTCCGCACCGCCACCTACAATGGCTGACGTGCCTTGCGGATGGCCACCACCCACCGCCGCCGTCGACGATGTGACAGTATTGTGTAAATGTAGATATGCCTGTACCGCCATTTGTAACACTAGTAGCACACCCAGGACTTCGTAGCCAGCGCGGTTATCGCCCTCGGGCACCTGTCGCGTGAAGATGTATCTTAGGCCCCATATGCGCTTCGAGAGGTGGTAGTAACTCCCGGAAAAGTAGAATGTCGCCAGAGAGAGGGCGTAGACGGGCGACGGCGACGTGATGGTATCGAGGTTTTCGAGTATGTAGTTCTGCAGGCGCATACCAAGAGGCCGTCCTATCCGTGCTTTGCTCCCATTCTCCTGTGCCTCTTGCTGTGCTCGTGCTTGCTGTCGCGCGTACCATCGCAGATTCGCCTCGAGTTTTGCGCGCACTCTTCGTCTAAAGGCTGGCAATGCTCTTCCAAGCAGATATGGCCCCAATATGCAGCTTAGTATGTATCCCGCTCTCCGTCCCAGAGCCGGCAGTCGTCCGCTTTCGCTCTCCACCTGAACAATATCTGTGTATTCTTCGCCTAGTGTCCGGTTTCCTATCAGTGTGGTGAGACCGAGATAGAGTAGCTCTCCGAGGACTCGCGTCTCGGATGCGTACGTGTGCGCGATGCGCGCGCCATAGAGCTTGCGCAAGAGTGTCGATAGCTGGTCCAGCAGCACACCAGAGAAGTAGGCGTCTTTCTGGTGTGACCGGATGATGTCAGGGGAAGCGGCGAAGGGGTAGGCGTAGCGTGTTGGAGAGGCCATGTTCATGTCTATGTTGTTGCAGCGTGCTGAAGAGGCCGTGTTCATGTGTCACTTCACTACCGGTAGTTCAGAATGCCTCGGTTCCGCGCAAAGCGATGCGCGCCCCCTTGCTCGTCCCGCAAAAGCATCTACACCCTGACGACACGAAACCGCATCTGACTCGAACTGTGCCAACGTGTCATTTCTGCCTTCTCATAACTTCTATCCATATATACTCTTGACGCCTTGCGACGCGTTTGCAGCGCGATATCGCATCCTTCATACATACTCTCCATCCCAATATAGCAATGACGCTTATTCCTGCCTGTCATCATGGTTAAAAAGTACCACGCTGTGACTCGAGGCAAAAGGCCTGGCTTGTACAACTCCTTTGAAGAGGCACAGCAGCAAGTCATCGGCTTTCCAGGCTCCAAGGTCAAGACGTTCCCTAACCTGAAGTTCGCCGTAGAGCATATGCTCGACGTCGGCCGTGTACCAGATGACGACATACGAGTATTCAATCGCGCCTTTATAAAGCAGGGCAGCTTCATACCGCAGCCGTCTAATTCGTTTAAGCAATAATTTGGCCTATTTGCAAGCTCCCAAGGGCTCAACCGGAAAAGAAAGAATGAAGCCTGTGTCGATGCGATTCGCGACGAGATTATATATCATTACCTTCCCGAAGGCCTCCATTATCGGCAAGTGAACCATCCCAGGGGCCAAATTCGCCTGGATGATGGCCAAAAGTTACTCATATACCAAAGAGTGTGTGAACAGACAGGGAAGAGGGCACACAGCCTCATCCAAGAGTGTATAGACGAACTAAAAGATCCACCGTACGTCAACATTCTAGATTTCGTTGATGTGTTCCGTACGGGAGAAACAATCAGAACCTTCTCGGATCCACTCATCTTCCGCGACTACACAAGGGAAAACCCAATTTATCTAAAATACGCAAAGAAGAGCGAATTCTTATGCCCTTTTCTGCAGGATTTGCAGGAATTGCGACGACTACCGTCTAAACCACGCCGAGACCGTCAGGTCAATGGTTCGCGGCAAGAATCTAGGGCGCGGAAAGATTCAGCTTTGCTTCTATCACCTCGTCCTGGGAACAAGTTCGTCAAACCAGAAATGTCCAACGACTCACACATGGTTCCTCCCGTCGGCAATTACCAATCCAGTCTTGATCACCCTCCATTGAGCCCACCACTATCGGAGTCTGGCTCAGAAAAACCCTCTACCAACGTCAAAATTGAGCCTACTTCTTCTGTAATGCCGGCTCAAGTGCTAGACGATATTGGTGCATCTCTCGAAGACGACAAAGAGATAGCCACTCAACTCTTACAGCAGCCTTCAAAAGCGGAAGTCGGACAGGATATACCAGAGGATATGTTCCAAGACGATGAGGAAATTTCCACTCAACTCTCACAACAGCCCTCAAAAGCGGAAGTCGGAGAGGATATATCGGAGGATATGTTGGAGTATATGATCCAAGACGATAAGGAAATTTCCACTCAGTTGACGCAGGAATGGCACATTACAGGCCCGGAAGAAAGTTCACGCACTAAGACAACTGGCAAAAGAAAGCAGAGCCTGGCTTCTGATTTGACCCACACAGTCAAGCGTGCAGGCAAGATGCTTAAGACACACAGGTGAAGCTCTGTTCCAGCCATGTCATCGTGTCGATCGCAACCAAACGACCTTGCAACGAACATAACAGACGCAGGCGTCGTCCGCGAATATTACTTTCTCGAGAACTTTCACCTGTATTATTAATCTTGTCATCAATTTTATTTCTGTATACAACATGTACACTGAGACCCAGTGAAGATATGATGATCACGCATGTAGAATAAATCATTCGGAGATTCTTCTGTACACATGTTCCACGGGTATGTCTGCTAGGATGTGATTACAATGGCATGGATCATCGACGCACGACTGGGTCACCATGACGTTCACTTTCAAAAGCTAAAAAACAAATAAGAAGAGAAGACGGGTGATTGTAAGAGACAATATGAAAAGTGATTTGAAGATCAATTCTGTCAACGATAGCATATGTCCGCGAAGAGCATTGATACATCTGCATTGAACACAGACATAGAGCATTTGCGACGATAGGGGTTTACAGCGGAGTGAACTGTGAGTCCTTCATGCTTGCCATGAAAACTGAAAAGATCGATGTTCTCGTCGCCGCACTAAGACGTCGCGGTGGAGATGGAAGTGGAGTTTCAATCGCAGCTCACACTATCTCAACTTTACTTTTTTGTTTTTGCCTCCAAGTCGCTCGTTGTATTCAGCGACCAAATCCGCCGCACCCTCAAGATCTTCTTCGGGAAGCCAATCGTGACTATCTTCATATCCATCCCATTTGACGAGGTAGTACTTCTTCCTATCCTCCTGAAAGTGATTAACGATGGCTTCAACCACGTACTCTTCTGCGCCCTCTGCATCTTCCTCGTCTTTCGTGCTATACTCAAGTGAATGGCTGTCTGACGACACTGTGTGCATGTGTATAGTATCGTTGTCCACGTCGTCATTGGATTCGTGATGCGGCGGCGGATGTGCAGGTATAGTGTCATCTGAGTTAGACACTGTAGTCGACGACTGATCAAAGAGAAGCGGTGTGTGTAGAAGCATGTCGTCTGAGGTGTTGGACAGAGGCTTTGCATCGCGGCTAGCCCGGGCTAGGCCCACGTCCTTATTCGGATCCGAAAGCCCTGTATGTCCCTGCTGAGGAAGAGAAGTAGAAAGTCTCGTTGGTATTGATGATACAGGCAGGGCGCTGTTGGCAACAAAGGCTGAACGGGCCACACCGGAAGATGTCTGAATTGGCTGTCTAGTGTAGTCGGTTAGGCAATGAGTCTCGCTGTCCACCAACTCTTCATGTGTCTCATCCTCAAGCTGCCGAGAATCGAATACCAGATCTCTCGTTCTTCTCCTACCTCTTCCGCGACTTCTTCTGAGCCTACCTCTAGCTCTTGTGGGCAAAATGACAGGAAGTTCCAGCCCACTGAGCATACGACTTCCTCTGTTGTTGCTTGGTAGCTTTGTATTCTTATGCAGTTGTCGACGTGCTAGATCCTCAGCTTCTGTGCGTATCGCGACTGCCTCGGCCTCTGCCTCGAGTCTGAACTGCTCTGTTTCATAGCGCTCCAGTTCGGCCGGAGACACGTACTGCATGATACGTGTAAAGTCCACATCCTCAACCTCCGTGCGATCAATGCTATCATGTCTGTTTTCAGGTTGGCTGATGTGTGTTATCTCTACAGCGTATCGCTCTCGCTTTATAGCATCCTCGGTCTGCCGACGGTAGAGTATTCGTGTTCGCGCATTCGGTATGGGGCAGTCGTCAGGAAGCCGTGCGGTAACGATTGCAGGCTCCTTGCGAACGCGCCATAGCTGTTCGTAGACTTCAGCGCCAGGTGTGTATGATTCCCACTCCCACTGCGATACAACTTAGCGATGTTTCCCGCGACTTGGCTGTATCGTACTATCTGTGTCTTGCCTCTACCCAGTCCTTTGCCGCGTCGGAAGCCGCGACCACCCCTGGGTTCTCTATCCAACATGCCCCCTTTTTTGTAAATGCGTAGAGCAGTAAGTACCGACGGTTAGGTACTGTGCAAATGCGAAGGTTGCCACATGTATAGGTGTCCGTCATAACGAGCGTTGCGCAGTGGGCATGGGGCGCGTATTGCGTCGCGAAACCGCGGCCAGTTGTTTCCCTCCGTTCAACGGGGCTTATGTCAGCCAAACTTGGAGTGCAACCCGTATAACCCGCCACTCGAGCAATACTTCCATCTCTACTACACGCTCAATGTAATGAATTGAAAGGCAATTGAGCAGGGACGGAACATCGTTGGATGGTAACCTTAATGTAGTGTACGTCGCCTCACAAACGCTCTCGCATGAGTCTGCGTTACCTCGCGAATCTCTCTCATCCTTGAGCACTCCCACCTCGTACTTGAACCCAAAAGCAGACAACTTTGACTCTCTTACCTTCTACTCCACTTCAGTTTTATTTCTGCTCTACTCTCATTTGCTCTACGTCTATTGATCCTTTTACCTTTACATCCTAATGCTTCGTGAGGGACAACCTGAGCGACCATTGGGGGCTCAAGATGAGGAGCGACATTGCATTAGCAATTCGCCGTTCGTGCTAACAGCTTGGTAGAAGCTCAGGCAGCAGCAGATGCCTAGGCGAAGGCAGATGCTTGGGTGAAGGTAGGTGCTCATGCGACAGCTGAGGCGCCTCCCATGATTCCAGTCCCCCTTTCGTTTAGCAAGTCCTTTGGTAAGTCGTTTGTCATTCCAGCGTACCATCTGGCACAGATATCAGTGGCTAAGTCAGCCCTGGCGATGACCAAGCATTGTTCATGGGCAAAACTTAGACACTAGTGAGTTTAGAGTGATCAGTCAGCAACCCTCAGCAGCACTAACGGCCACGGCCTCAGGACATATTAAGAACAACTGAAGCGTCGTCTGTAAATCCTTACGGCGCTCAAAATGTCTAATCCCATGCTTGGTTGCCAGATTGCTCCGCAGTATCACCACGGATATGACTCCAGCTCGTCCAGCGAGTCAGACATTGGAGAGCATGTGCTCACAACAACCGACTCCGCTCGCGTACAGCAGCAGGCCGCCCCCTTCGAGCGCGAGACGAACCACGCCATCAACTCTGCTTTAGTAAGGCCGACGGTACTACAGCGTGACCGCACGAAGAGCAGCCGCCGAATCGAATTCGATCAGAAGCCTGTTGGATTCTTCCACTCGTCCATGGCTGGTGTCAGACTACACGTCATCAAACTCTGGCTCCGCACCAACCTGATCCTCGCCGTCGCCATCATGATTTTCTTGTGTCTCTTTTGGGGTGCTTTGTTCCGTCAGAAGGCGAATGTTACAAACCTGAGCGTCTGGGTTGTCGACTTCGACGGTCAACCGCCTTATACAGAAATCACACCTTTCGTCGGTCCATTCGTTACTCAGGCCATTCGCAACATCGTTGATGACGGTGGTGTGGTGCCGGGTTATACTTTTGCTCCACCCGGGGACTTTGACAACGATCCACTCAAAGTACGAGACAGTGTTTACGACTTCCACGCCTGGGCAGCCGTCGTGATCAACCCCAATGCAACAGCAATGCTCGAGGCTGCAGTGAGGCAGGGCAACACGAGTTACGATCCGTTGGGCGCTTGCCAGATCACTTATAACTCTGCGCGTGATCAGACTACGTTCTCGACTTATATCGTACCCAGTATGAACACGCTCCAAAAGCGTGTCGTGACTGATTTCGGTCGCGCGTGGATCGCACATCTCCTCGAGAACAACGTTTCAGTTATCGACATGCACGTCGACGTTTCGCCCCAAGCTCTTACCCCGGGCATCGAATTCACAGTCTATGATCTGCGTCCCTTTGGACCACCTATCGCGACACCCGCGGTCAGTATAGGCCTGATCTACTTAAGTTAGTGATTTCCTCGTAAAAACAACACTCGAAACATACGCTGACTCAATCGACGATATCTAGTCATCATCTCCTTTTTCAGCTTTACGTTCTTTCTACCCATTCATCTAAAGTACCTCACACCTAGAGGTCATCCACCGCTGCACTTCTACCAGCTCATCGTGTGGCGCTACGTTGCAACTGTCGCATCTTACTTTCTGCTTTCACTCGTCTATTCTTTCGTCAGCCTCGCCTTTCTCATGCCTATGGACCGGCCCAAAGCAGCCCACGATCAACCTGCCGATAATCCCAACGCATACGGCAGCGGCACCTTCTTGGTATATTGGATGGGCAACTGGATCGGTATGATCGCGTTTGGTTTGGCCAGCGAGAATATGGCTATGCTTCTGGGAACTCCTTGGACAGCCTTGTGGTTGATTTTCTGGGTTATCAGCAATGTAGCAACTGGCTTCTACGCCCTTGAGCTAGCTCCAGGCTTTTATCGCTGGGGTTATGGATGGCCTATGCACAACGTCGTAGAGCTCACACGATCCATCTTGTTCGATCTACATCCGCGCGTCGGCTTAAATTTTGGCATTCTATTCGCTTGGGTTATGGCAGATACTGTCCTTTTCCCACTCTGCTGCTATTATATGAGATGGAATACAGCGCGAGTCAAGAAGAATTCAGCCAAGGTTGAGGCGGACTGGCATGCAAAAATGACCAAGGAGAGAGAACAGCCTGGTTTGCTAGCAAGGGTCACTACTTTAGGTGACAAGAAGGGCTGATAGTTCAAGCACGGTTTCCAGAGCAATAAGTAAGCAAGGCATAACTTTCTCGAACGTGGCACACAAGTCTTTCCACGATGACAAAGGTTGAGAATCTCACTGATCTGTAGATCGTATGAAGCACATGTGTTAGTTTCGGCAGGAAGGGGCGTTTCTGTGAATAACATCACCTTGTAGAAATAGGAAGAAGAAAGACAGCAGCAGATTCAGAGCCTAGGTGGAAAGGAACAGAAGAAAAGAGTAAAGAGCGGAAAGTCTAAAAAGAACTTAACTAGATCTACCATCACTATACTTTTGCCTTCCAGTCCCAGCCCACCAGAGATACCCTGGTAGCCAGTAGTAGACAGCCTCCAACGATGAACGACATACCCGCCCAGACATTTGCGTACGTATAACTACCGTTGTGACTTTGGATGAGGGCGCCAGCTAGCGGTGGCCCTGTGAAACTTGACACGCTCACGACGGTAAAAGCCATTCCCATCCTCACACCTGACTTTTTCAGGTCCTTCTCACGGCTCATACTGCCGATCACGGCCGGCCAAAGTGCCTGTATAACGGCGCTTCCACTTCCGTATATGACAGCAAATACGTACAAGGTAGCTATGGACTTGATCCCAATCCATGCGAACATCATGACACCACAGATGAAAGCGAAAGGTATAAGAACGTTGAGGCCCCCAATCTTATCAGCATAATACGTAGGTAATAGGCGAAAGACAAACCCCATGCAAACCTGCACGAGAAGCAGGTTGATACTCTGCTGGTAACTGGCGCCAAGGACATTCCGCGCGTAACTCCCAATGTAGAAGAAAGCGAAATATAAGCCCCAGAAACTGAAAAAGGCGCCAGCGCAGTACAGTGCATAGGGTAATTCCTTGAAGCTTGCCCAATCCACTAGCGGGCCAGTCTTCCTAGGTGGGAGCCGTGTACGATACAAGGCAATGGTAATGGCGTTCATGAGCAGCATAATGAAGCCAATGATACGTATAGTCCACGGGAAGCCTAAGCTAGGCAAGCATTGTTGCACAATAACTGGGAAGATGACACCGCCAGTGCAGGATCCGAGCGCTGTGAAGCCGAGCGCAAAGGCACGACGCTTGACAAAGTAGGTAGATACCAGGGCCATCGAAGGGCAAAACTGCAGCCCGTTTGCAATGCCTAGACACACGCCCTGGGAGAGAAAGACGTGCCACACGCTTTTGCTCTCGGCCAACGTGAAGATGCCAAGTATCTGGAAGCATGCGCCAGCGATATAAACTGGGCGGAAGAGACCAGCATCCGTAGCACGGCCTGTAAAAGTACCAAGGAAGAAAAGCAGGAAGACCTGGAGGGAACCAATCCATGATATCGTCGAAGGCGAGATTCCGAGTGTGTTTTCGTAGTACGTTTGGTATACGCCGAATGATGTAAAGAAACCAAAGGTGGTTAAAATTGTCAGGTGGGTGCAGAGGACCTGGATCCAAGCTGTGAGGCCACCGTCAGGAGCTGGACCGGGATCAAGCGATGCTGCCGAGCGGCGCGAGAGCATGCGTGTAAGAGCAGGTTGATGTGACTTAACCTGCGGATTTTGCGCTGCTTGATTTTCGGCTCCGACGTCCAATGTGGCTTCTTGTATCTCGACGTCGTGCGCGCTCGGCCATGTCTGTAGGTTGCGCTGCACATCATCTACAGTCTTTGTGGTGGGATGGTCTTCCCGGTCTGCATGCTTTTCTGCGTCGACACTTCGGTCCGTCATTGTAACTTGCTATTCGTGATTACAAGCAAGCATAAAGAACGAGACAGGTTCGAAGCGGCATTGCACGTCGCGATGGGCAGAGATTGCAAAGGGTGACGGTTGATTTTGTTGAGCACGTCACGGAAATAAGGAAACAGCACATCATTGCCCCATGCAGCGAATTGCGAGACTACCGCTAAACTACCTAGGTACAAAGACGAAGTGGCTGACTTGATTTTCCAACAATGGGAAGCCGTAGCGACCACGCCACAACAGTCCTTCGCCTATGATATCTCGTACAGCCTTATGGGCCCTTGATGAGAAGTACATTGTTCGAGGTGCAGCGAAACATAAATGGGAATCGGAATTTAGGTTTCGACACGGGACAGGATTTGAGAACGACAAGATCAACACCGACAGACCAGTTTCCATACGACGTCTTGAAAACCTATTCCTGGCTTTCGAGAGCTATTCCATCTACTTCGGTTTGCTTGAATTATCCTCTCAGGGTTTGCTGACGCGCAAGTTGATGTCTGGTGTCACAACAACTTGCGTTTGTCCGATTATGCTTGTGTGTACTTTAATGAAGGACCTTTGTATGTTCATCTATGACGGACTTGCCACTACCGCTATTTCAAGTGACCAACCAGGCTATACGACACAGCTCACGGTATGGCTGAGCAAAACTGTATGTGTGTATCGTTTATCTCAATTCACGGCCATTGTAGCAACTAAGACGCATGACTGATATATCACACAGCCCGGAAGCGCGCTCGCGTCGATGGCACACCACCTCCTGCTGGGCTTTATCCTGATCATCAAGGTCGTCCTGGCATTCCAAACGACGCCTCGTCAGAATTGCTTGGACCTCCTCCAGCATACAGCCCTGCGCCTGATTATCGGTCTACGGCACCTTCGACTCCTCTTGTCCGGCCTTTCCATCGAACTGAACCTTCACAAGCATCTGCTGCTGGCTCACCTACAGGTCTCCAAGATCATGGATACCAGAATCCAATCGAAGCATATTCACGGAGACCGCCAGAAAATTCTCCTCCTGATCATCATCGGCCGCGATCATCCCATCAGGATGCACAAATACCTCGTAGGCTTCGACCTCACCAAAGTCCTGTAATACCACCTCAGCAACAGTCTGCCCCTCCATCTGGGCCTCAGGAAAGACCAGCTCCAAGCTTGGACGATAATAATGTTGGGTGCAGTCGAATGGAAAGGTCAACAGGTTGCATCAACTCAAGCAGACTCACCAACTGCACAGGCTGCGTCAACTCCAGTCGGCTCGATGACTGTACTGATTGCGTCAATTCTAGTCGTTGTACTAACTCTACGGATTTGGTGGACTGCTCGAGATGCAATGATTGTCGGTCATGTGTTGGTTGCTCTAACTGTAGTGGTCTTGTCGACGAAATCGGAGTTCGTAACAAACACGCCTGATCCTGAGATACTCCGCATTCCCGCGATCTTTGTTCGAAGAATTCCAAAACGATAGACAGCGGGCCTAATGGCGTCATCTAGATGCGCCACCAAAGGAATATCTGTTATACCTTCGAGCCACAATGTGTAATTAGTTCAGGCGCTAGGGCCTAAACAATCTTAACAAGTTTCCAATCGGTAAATCATATATCAGGTTGATGTTGAAGGGCGCCTTATCGGTACCAATGGCCTTTCAAGCTTATCATACCTATGCATGTCAGAAATGACGTCGTGGCTGCATGCCCTTCCCGTCACGTCCCCTCACCTATAAACTGGGGAACAAGTTATGCATATCCATACGTCTTTTCCTCCTAAAGCTACTTCGTAGTCTTATTGAACTCTTATTCTCTCATTGTAAGCCCAGAAAGTACGTTCAACATGGGTTGTGGTGAATCGTCACTCCGCGCAGTACCTTCCTCGGGCTCTGGCGACGGTAATCATAATAACACCAACTGTACTGGCTGCAAGGACTGTAAGTTTGTAGCATGCTTCGAAAAACTTCAAGTCTAACTCCACATCAACGATTGTAGGCCGAAACTGTACAGATTGCAAAGGTACGCCCTCAGCAATGGCGTTTCCATAATTCCATGATCCCACGCCCCATACGCCGCACGTTATGGCGTGATCAACCTACTCTTGCCCTCATGATCAGTACATCTTGGGATTTGAGTGCGGCTTATCTACTCAGACTGCTCATATTGTAAGAACTGTATCGATTGTAGCAAGGACACGTCGTGCCACAATTGTATCGGTTGCAAAAGTATGGGCTTTTCCATGCCACCTTCTTGGAAATCATCTGTCTCTTCGGTCACCTTGACCAATTCCTGCTATCAAACACCTCCTACAACCGCGGACTAATTTGCGTACAGACTGTACTGGGTGTCGTAATTGTACGCGCTGTAAAGACTCTACATACTGTCAGAATTGCACGGATTGCGAAAGTAGCAGTTACTGCCAGAATTGCACCGGCTGCGATAATTGTGAGGGATGTCGCAATTGTACTGACTGTACCGACTGCATAAAGTACGTAGCATCATATGCGCCTGCTCAGTGAGACCAGGGATTGGAATGGCGCAGAGAAGGCTGACAGTTATAGTTGTACTAACTGTACTGATTGTACCGGACTGAAGAACGCACACAACCAAACAGGTGTGCATAAATGATTGGGATCGATGATAGAAGTTTGAAACAAATGGCTGTGATTTGTAGTGTGTTATGTGCGTGACAGATAGTTTTCATGTTTTCCAATCAGAAAATGCGATGCAATCGATACTTGGGTTCAAGCAGCTCACACGTTTAATTCTCATTCCCGTGTTGCCCTTGTCAGTATAGGGACTCATCGTATTCAGCAAAGATATACGAGGTATGGCTCTGACTAAGAATGGTTGTCTTCAAGGGACTACGGCCGACTAATTGTTCCATATTATACGTCCACATTGTGAAGTTGCCCGAACATACAACGTTGTGCCTCGCTCAGTGTATTACATTGTTCCCACATACTGCGACTCTGGTTGGAATTAAAATACTTCGTCTGGCGTCTTCCTCTCTGAGCCTGGAGATTCTGTTGTCACCGATCACGTTGGAACATGAAATTACTTAAGGGTTTGATAGGGAAGGATCATCGACAAAAAATGCCTGGAGCGTTAGACGACGACCTTGTGCCACGTCTGGTGCCAAAACCCGATCAGCGCAAGAAAAAGGATAGAGTGATTCCAAAGCCGCTGGCCTGGTATATACCTATCGAGATATTCCCTGAACCAGAACTTCCCAATATCATCCTTTGGCCACCGAAACCACCAGAAAGTGGACCCAAAGTAGAAGATATCTTGTTCGAACGTTCAGGGTCCGTTTTCATCTTGCGCAGGCCATGAGCCGATGTCCGCTTCAAAGTACATCGCGCCTAGGCGACGGGTAAGTTCATCTGCCCGAGCAACATGGAAAAAGCAAACAATTCGAGGATGTTGCAGAAGCTTTTGGAAAGAAAAAGGTCACAGCAAACCCTAAATGCCAGGACGTTGATCTGCAGCATGCGTCTCGATTATACCATAGCATCTACATAGTCGGAATGTATAACTGACTAGTGACTTAGATGAAAGCTTGAGGCTTTCTGGTTACCCTTTTCGAGAGGCGTCAGACTGAATTAAACTTCCACTAACTTCGATATCAATTCTAATCATCGGAAGCTCCGCTGTTATAGGACTCGTCTTACTCATCTTTCCTATTTCACTAAAAGATCTCATCTGTTCCAGATAGCCTAGTGTAATGGAATACAAAATTTCCTCTTGACGCGTAGTGTCCCCATGTTGTTGCTGCTTGTTAGCTCTGCATGCTTTAGGTACTAGTTGCCTTGATGGACCTTCGTCGAAAAGCATATATTTCCTGCAACAATCCCGTCCAGTCAGCCATACGAGAGTGCTAAGAATCAAGGGAATCATACCGCATACGCAATCACGTCGTCAAGCCGCTCTGGCTCTGGCCAATTGCTAGTCATCCTTGAAAGTTGCTTCCATATCATCAGACTGTTCCCTTCTCGCTCGCATTATCAGGACTATACGTAATTGGGATTATGCGTGCATACATAGTCTCCGCTGTATAATCATGTTAGAAGTCACCACCGAGATCGAACGCCCAGAAGTCAGGGAATGACCAGCCACTCATATCGACCTGCATATCCTGCAGCACATCAAAGGTCCCGTTCATATCTTTAGCACCATCGGCAAGATTAAGGTTCATGTCAAGCCTGTCTAGCGAGGTGGGAGCCGCACTTTCGGCATTCCCAATCGTAGATCCCGTTTCTCTTGTGGTACTCATAGTAGAGCGAAGAGAAGAGGCTAAACTGTTAGTGGGGTCTTGCTGTAGAGCTAGCACCCTGAAAGCCAACGTTGTGAATAAGTCCAGAGTTTTTCGGCATCTCGATAGTATGTCATCGCTTGCGTTGTTGATGTATGCTATGGAAGTGGCAGGCGAAGGAGGAGGGGGCAGCATGCCTACTGCAGCAGACATACTATACGGATAGAGCAAAAAAAGATTAGCAAATGTCTCATATGAATGCTCTGCGATGGTACGTACAGCCAGCACTCCATATATCCCGTACCAAGTCGAAAGACTTTGACTTCGAAGATCTGTCTCGTACGTTCCAGGATATCGATTGAAGATGTGCACAGTGTTCTTGCAAGAAAGGGATCTTGTGGCAATATCGCGAGGTCCAAATCCATTCGTGAGTCTGGGCCAACTGAACGATTTGGAAGAGTAAGATCCGCAAAATGTGTATGATGGTCTACATCCTGAGTCTCAGTCTCTGCTGTATAGGACGTGAACGATTTGATCTTTCGACGAGCACAATTGTGGTATACGATTTGAGAAAGTGCCAGACCGACCCTGATCACATCGTTCCGGAAGTTGTGAAGTGCCAGGATACCTCTCGATATCAGGCAATCGTGCATTGCCAATAACGAGCTGCAGGTATCCACGCACGTCGTGAAAGAATGCAGATAGCGATCGTTTGTGTGAGCCAGTTTTGCGTACGGCTTATGTAGCAACAAAAGATACTGACGCAGTTGCAAACGAAGAAGCGTAGAAGGCACAAGCGCGCTATCGTCATTCCAAACGGGGAGGATCGCCAATGCAGAACGGATCTGCGCATCGTAGTGCAGTACGTCGGTGTAACGGAGGACACTAGAAGGTGTATTCAGCAGCTGCGTGAGATGAATACGAAGTGGAAGTGATTTTAGAGTCATTGCAAGGTATGATGCTGACGTGAAGTATTCAGTGGGCTGACCTAACGGCACGTGTTGTGTGTCTGGTGAGAAAGCTTCATCGGCAAGATTCGCAGGCGCAGGAGTGTCGAAGTACAGTCCGGTAAGTCCAGATTGAAACCCGCTCTCGATGGAAGATTGGAGCTCCATTTCCATGACAGTGACCCACAGTCGCTTCTTCATTTGCTCATCGAAAGGTGAGATTTTCCCATGCCCGACCAGACACGGATCACGATGCATACCGGATGTAATGGAGAGTCGAAGTAAGTCTCCCGATGCTATCCAGTCTTGCTTCAGTCGGACACAATTGACACGCTTAGCAAGCAGCGACAAGCAATGTAATTGGAAGAAAGACAAAGTAACCCGCTTGCGGGGCTGCTCGCCGATCCAGGCATCACATATATCGATGAGTTCAAGGGCTGCTTGCCGGTCTGCAGTCGTGTCGCCAATGAAGACGTCATCTTTTGGGGCGAGACACTTTGAGATGGCAACAAGCAAGAGAAGTAAGACGGCAAAGCTGACTGAGCTCTTTTTGTCTTGATCTGATTCCCAGAATATGCGGTACTCTTTCCAGAAAGATGGCTCGTGTAGAATCCTGTAGCTCGTTTCCCAGGTCTGAAAATAGAGAGCGACTTGTGCATCGACCGTACTCTTCGCAGGGAGGACAGCGAAGACTTCCAGGTCGATGTCGGAATATCTGGCGATCTTGGCCTTTGCGGACTTTTTCCTCTGGTCGCGGAAGGTTTTGAAGTCAGTTTTGACGCGCATAATAGAGTGGTCAACAGTCAAGGCTTCCCGTGTAAATGCCTGCAGCTCGTAATTCTTGATGATGGTCAGCCGCTGGTACACGGACATCAGGGTCTGGGCATGTGAAATATACCATAGAGATCATGCTCATAATACTCGTTGCGCCGTTGAAGTGAGATTTGAAACCTTTGCCTCTGAACATGATTTCTTCTTTGATCTCGGGCTCATCAGGGACAACGGCCTCGAATCGCGAGGGGTTTCTGGTGTCGTCCCTTGTGGCAAGCTTGTGCTCCAACATCGCTATCCGTCTCTCTTGGGTTCTGAGCTTCCATTGCAATGCATCTGGCGAGTCCGAGGAAGGGTTGCTATCAGCTGGCCGCTCGGCGAGGGCAATCGATGCAGCGCCCGCGTCAGAGTGGGACTCTTCAAGCAGCCGAGGATCGTATGTACACTCGTGGCCTCTGCCAGTCTTTTGGCATCGGCCACACACTGGAAACACGCGATCACACTTCATTTTGCGGTTGCGACACGCGTAGCACGACAACACTTTGCGCTTTTTGCTGGTGCGTCGCTGAGACGAGCCATCCTGACCTTCTGTGGAGTTGAGAACTTCTGGAGAATTATCGCGAGACCTATCGCTGATCCACTCGGCACCCGGAGCGGACATGGTGAATGATGGATGGTAACTATGACGTGCGATGATGGGCGTGGCAGGTGCTGTCGGTGGATCAATGATCCCAACGCATTGTCTCATGAATCAGACGCCCCGCAAAAATGTCCCGAGAACTCCTGAGCCTATCACAGAACTAGCGCAGAGCTATAGCTTCTTGACTAATCACAGTTGATTACATAACCTTTGGTGTCGGACTTAATTTCGGGAGTTGAGCACAGGGGCGCGAAATCCAGTTCGCAGTGCCATCTATGAACACCAACCACATTCTTGCACTTTGGCTCGACGTACCATTCACCCATCCAGTCATGGTGCAGCACCGCCATCATTGATGCGCCCGTACTCTGATTCGCCGGCAGTTCGGTTCTGCCCCGTGCATAGAGATTTCTCCGAGTCGAAAGCGGGGAATCCCAGTCGTCTCTCACCACCAGTCTCGTGGCCGTCTTCTCATCTACTCGCCGGAAGGACCGTTGCGTCGTTAAAATTCCCTCAATATCACACGTATTACCGATTTCCAATAGACAGCATTTTCCATAATCACTTCGTCGTCCACGCAGCGACCCACTGCTGGGCGGCGACATCACGACCCATCAAGGGTTCAGACATATAACACGGCATTCGCTCTACGATGCGTTATAGTCACTCTGAATCTGCCATCGGCTTGGTTTCGTCGTGTCAGTTCCGAATTACTAGGCGCCCAGCGCATGGCATTGAGCTTCGATGTGCTTCGTATGCTTAGCCGGACGGGCAACCGATGGGGTGGCATCGCACCCTCCGTCGGATCAATATTACCAGCTCTCACAGCGAGATTCCGTGGCTTACCCCTCCAGTTATATTACACCGAGATTGTTCTGTGGATCCGTAAGGGTCGGTGTAACAGCAAGTGGTGTTTCCAATCCACTTGTGCTGCCTGCAGCCGTGGTAAGATATTCCCTGACATCAATGTAGATTTGTCTCTAAACGATGGTGAATGGCGCTACATTACTAGCTGGTGGACAAACCACCGAACCACCAATCGCTGCATACAACGCGTGTCATCTGCTAGTTAGCATTTCATCAATTCAAAGTCAAAATATACAGCATATACAACAAAGTGCGAATGGAATCAACCGGGCAACAGGACTTAAAAGACGACTGACACTGTGCGTTCCACAGTTTGTATGCATATTCTGTGAACCCAGCGCACCACGACACAGAAATTCCAAAGCCTGTACTCTCCATCATGTATCAGTACTTCGTCCTTGCCGCCGCTCTACTCCAAGTGGGCCATGGGCAGCTCGTTGGTACGCAGCAAACAGAAACCCATCCCGGGATGACATGGCAGTCTTGCACTGCGAAGGGTAGCTGCACAAACAAGAATGGCAAGATTGTCATCGATGCTAATTGGCGATGGCTCCACAAGAAAGAAGGGTAATGTTCGATGATAACTGGCGCAAACTTCGTTGCTGACGGAAGACTAGTTACGATAACTGCTATACAGGCAATGAATGGGATGCGACGGCCTGTCCAGACAACAAAGCATGTGCTGCTAACTGTGCCGTCGACGGTGCCGATTACAGTGGCACATATGGCATTACCGCTGGCAGTAACTCTTTGAAGTTGAAGTTCATCACCAAGGGCTCTTATTCGACGAACATCGGTTCTCGAACATACCTGATGAAGGACGACACTACTTATGAGGTAAGCGAGTCATTCGTACATGCGATCATAGGCTAAACCAAGTTTGAACAGATGTTCAAGTTTACAGGAAACCAAGAGTTTACTTTCGACGTTGATGTGTCGAACCTGCCATGTGGCTTCAATGGTGCCTTGTACTTCGTTTCCATGGATGCAGACGGCGGATTGAAGAAATACTCGACTAACAAAGCCGGCGCCAAGTATGGCACAGGGTATTGCGATGCCCAGTGTCCACGGGATCTGAAGTTCATCAATGGCGAGGTAAGTCCCAATCGGTCCTAGCGTTTTGCTTCGGATGCTCAGACATACGCAGGGTAATGTTGAGGGCTGGAAGCCATCTTCCAACGATGCAAATGCAGGTGTTGGAGGCCACGGTTCGTGCTGCGCAGAGATGGATATCTGGGAAGCGAACTCTGTCAGCACGGCAGTTACCCCACACTCATGTTCCACAATCGAACAATCTCGTTGCGACGGAGACGGTTGCGGCGGTACGTATTCTGCCGACCGTTACGCTGGTGTATGCGATCCGGACGGCTGCGACTTCAACAGCTATCGCATGGGTGTCAAAGATTTCTATGGCAAGGGCAAGACTGTGGACACGTCAAAGAAATTCACCGTGGTCACACAATTCATCGGCACTGGCGACGCCATGGAGATCAAGCGCTTCTATGTCCAAAACGGCAAAACTATTGCGCAGCCTGCATCTGCCGTCCCTGGCGTAGAGGGCAACTCTATCACAACTAAGTTCTGCGACCAGCAGAAGGCCGTTTTCGGAGACACATACACATTCAAAGACAAAGGCGGTATGGCGAACATGGCAAAGGCTCTTGCCAACGGCATGGTCCTTGTGATGAGTCTGTGGGACGACCATTACAGCAACATGCTCTGGCTTGACTCGACGTATCCCACAGACAAGAACCCAGACACCGATCTAGGTACTGGCAGGGGAGAGTGCGAGACATCAAGCGGCGTACCAGCAGATGTCGAGAGCCAACACGCTGATGCTACGGTTGTCTATAGTAACATCAAGTTTGGACCGCTGAACTCGACTTTTGGTTAACGGAATCGTAATGAACTTTGGAAGGTAGGGGGCTGAGACAGAAGGGACGAAGACGGGTATGGTCCTGTTGACATAGCTAGTCTTCATAGTGAGAATCAATCCCTCAGCAGTGTAATACGATGAAGTGTCCTTGCAGATGCACATTCAAAAAATGGAACATAGCCCTAGTGAAGCGTACTTGACGGACGCCAATGAAGAACGATGGCATCACGCTATACGACTGGAGCGTCTTTGGCATATCTTGTCTAATCTTAGGCGCCAGCGTTCCCATCGTACAGTAGTACGGTGATACGACGTACGTAAGCCGTACGTAGGAGACCTCTTATTGGTCCGTACAGTATCTGTAGGGGGTGAAGTTTTGGGAGCCGTAGTACGGCGTACGGCCTGGAGTTATCGGATTTTGGCTAAGGATCGCCGTAAGGCCGAAAAAACAGCGTAGAAGTCCTATACAGCTAATTTCTTAGTGTTGCAATTGCTGTAGGCGTACCTGTATCTAAAAAGAAGCAAAAAGAGAGGGTTGTAACCTAATCTAAACAAAAAAGACTCTCCTATAGTAGTTCTAACTACACCTAAGAGAGGCTTATTAAAGCCAGGACAAGTCCCTATTAGTAACCGCACTACGCTATTGTGGGTGTAGTTAACAGAGACAGTAAAGTCTCTATTTACAACAGCGTGTATATATACCTGCGCTGCGGAGGTCCTTATAGGTTGTATAATAGGATATAGCTAGTTTACGCGGTATATAACCTTGCCCTTAGCGTACGACAGGTCCTTAATAAAGCAGTACAGCTATCGCGAGGTGTATCTAGCTTTCTGTAGTGTTGTAGGTTGCCTGTAGCTTATTTAGCAGCTTCTTATTGCTTATTATTAAGATATTACGTAATAGAAGCAACAACAACACTATAAAGAGCTAGATACACCTCGCAATAGCTGTACAGGGTGTATTAGCTTATAAACAAAACTTAAAACCTTGTAGGTATTATAGGTATTGTAGGAAGTTTCGTTTTAGTAACTAAGTATTGCGGTAGCTAAGAGGTAGCTAGGATAATAAGCTTGTTAATATATAGGCTTCTCCTTAAGCTTTATATTATTAGTATTATTAATTAAATATATCTTAACTTAGAAGCTAGGTACAGGGTACTCTTTTAACGCTGTTAGGCGACTCTTCTACGTTAAACTATCTTATATTCTACTATACTGCCTTTTGTTATACAGTATTATTAGAATTACTATCTTAATTACCTCTAGTAACCTCTACGCTGCTAGGTGTATCCTTACAGGTTTCTAAGCTAAGTTTTAACAACAACAAGCTTACGTTTATAGTTAATTTTAGCTGCGTATATAAGAGTAAGATACGCTTAAATAAACAAAGTTTATTATACGTAGTAAAAAGCAAAAGCTAACTTCTTAGCAGACGTTTAGTATCCCTAATATAGCGTTATAAGGTACACCTTACGTACAAAGATATAGATAAGATAATAAAGTAGTACTAGCTTTGTAAGCGCTGTTACAACGCGCGTATAATAGACTAAGTTAAAGTTGTTAATAGCAATAAATATATTGTTAACTACATAAAGAAGTATTACTAAATTAACGTCTATATAAGCCTTTTGCCTAAGGTTATATAAGAGGATCTAAAATAGAGCTCTCTATTTAATGCTATAAAAGTTGCTAGTTTAAATTAACTTGTATTATATACGCTGTAGTAAGAAAAGCAACTCTAAGCTGCTTTTGTTAACTAAGTAATACTAAAAGATATTAGCTTTTTAGTTGCAACTTTACTTAAGCTATAAAAGTTACTTATATAGAATTAAAGTAATCTCTTAAAGGCGCTGCCTACGTTAACTACTATAATTGCTAAATATATAAGATTAACCTTAGGAGAGCAGAAAGAAGAGATTAAAAAGCT
>Ga0265797_10000473_pt1 | contig 73379 bp, 79 predicted proteins | sample P2T30metagenome_FD_192433 | JGI IMG/M metagenome (GOLD analysis project Ga0265797, IMG submission 192433) | Plant litter microbial communities from East Loma Ridge, Irvine, California - P2 T30 | ecosystem: Environmental > Terrestrial > Plant litter > Unclassified | place: USA: California...
ACATAGCACATTTGTACCATTGGGGATGATACATGCAGCATGGTGTTAGGGCGCGGACTTTACACACATCTATGAAATCAAGATCAATTGTCGAATGGTGAGGCTTGATACCGCAATCTTACGACTTCAATTCGCCACTAGCAGGTGCTTGCATTTGACTCCCATTTGCTGCAATCTGTCGTTCACATCGCCACGTCACTTTTCTCGGAACCAACCAAACCAACCAGCCCAAATGCACTGATCTCACTGGCGCCCGACGACGCTCGCGCCCAGGTTTCAGAAGTGAGCCTCGACAAACATGCACCTCTTGATACCAGACAATTTGCTAATACCAACTCTTGGAGGTTTTACAACTCCCCTACATGCTCGGACGTGCAAATCGTGCTCCCTGCATGCTCAGTCGCTGGAAATGTGCTCCTTGGATGCTCGGGTTTTCACTTGATGCTCCCGGGCGACATCCTCGTCATCCACGCACACAGATTCATCCTCGCCGCGGGATCTGAGTATTTTAGCCGCAAGCTCCAGGAGCCTGAGTACATGGTATGCCGTCGCGCCACTTTGGGGATCGCCACCTACATTTGCTGATTGTGTCACAGAGGGACAGGGTTGTGGTGTTCCATACGGACAAAGAGGATGGCATCGCAGTGATGATAGATGCGATCAAGCACATCTACGACCTCGAGTTTCCACGCAATAACCATCGGATGTCACTCTATTGTACTGCGTCCATTGGCGCGGTCGCAGAGAAGTACGGGATCGCAGGTCTCTCGGAATCGGTGCTCAAAGCCGCGAGCCGCCAACTAGTAAATGACTTGGACGGCGACGAGGAAGATCTGGAAGAACAAACGGAACATTTCTTCGGGTTCGGTACGGTTTCCGAAGAGTTCCACGACGCTGGTGCGCCTCGGACCAAGATCAGCCTTACGAAGCCCGGTCACTTCGCGTTTGCTGTCAGGATCCTTAGGCAAGATCTCGCCACAATCCGTACACTGCCGATCTTCCAAAAGCTGCTAAAAGAAGTGCCGCAGCTGGCGATTGACCTCTTCAATCTGGAGGCAGAGGAAAAGGACGAGTTGGAAGAACAGCAAAAGAAGATCAAAGACTTGAGATGAGCGAAAGGTCTGGCAGGACATGAAGGCGGCAACACCTGTCAGGGTTTTTGTGCTTGACCACAGCCTCCAAATGCATAGGTCTCGATCTTCGCAAAAGTTTCACATCGTACAAGTTTGCCAGCCCCCCAAGACATTCGTGATAGATCATGTCCTTCATTCACATACTTGGGATCAAGTCGCCGTAGTCTGCAAGTCGCGCACAGCAGCTCCATATTCGTCCTCGGATCTGTACCCACCACGTCAACGCAGTCCTCCGTGCATGGCCAACACTGCTCCATCGTTGCTGAAACAGCTGTTCGATCAAGCCTTGAAGAACGCTCTGCAAGAGAGCCACAGTGTCTAAAGAATTCGCTCAGAAGTCGAGATAAAGCTTATGCATGCAGACGGACATTCGAGCGTACTGTACAGAGTTTCCCTTTTGTTCCTCAAGGTTTCAAGATAAAGACAAACATACTTCCGCCGTGCATACATCTACCAAAGGTGGTATCGTGGGCGTCATGGATTTGACAAAGCAACATTCGTGTACGTTCTCGCTTCGATCGGGAGGTGATCTTGGTCAAGGAAGGATAGAAACCATCAAAGGCAGGTTTGCTGATGATAGGTGAGACGGCTCGTGTATGAGTGATTGATGACTTTGTTTCATAGGTGGTGTCTCATTCCCATGTTTCTCTATATACTATCCCCACGGCACATCCAGCGCTAAGATCCGCCAAAAGCACAATTTGCGGCTTTCTCTTACTCCGCAGAGTAAGTCTCTTTTTTTTTTCTCCCGTTGAAATATGTCACATCAGTAAATGAACATGATCGCTTCTTCGTGAATACATTCATCGTAATCTGGCCACACTCTCTACTGGCCTGAGCCACCAGAGATGGTGATGACCTGGCCGTTGACCCAGCCACCGTCCTCGGACGCAAGGAAACCAACGACACGGGCGACGTCCTCAGGGACGGCGCAGCGGCCGAGAGGGCAGTGGTCCGCCATCATCTTCTCGACGGTTGCGGCAGGGATGTCAGGGGTGCCACCGGGGATGTAGTGCTGTTTTGAGAGTTAGTTAAGCTCTTCTGAGAAATTGGAGAACCTGGATCCCAACATACCCATGCATTCTGGGTGAACATGTCACTCTTGATACCACCGGGAGCGACACCGTTGACGGTAATGCCGCGAGCGCCAAAGTCGGTGGCGAAAGACTTGATGAGACCAATGACGGCCATCTTGGAAGCGTTGTACAGAGCGTGGTCGCGAACACCGAGAAGACCGGCAGCAATGGAAGACATGAGGATCAAACGACCATTGTCCTCAAGGTGCTTCCATGCGGCCTGACCGACGAAGAACTGTGCGCGGGTGTTCAGGTTGAAGACGTGGTCGTACTTCTCCTCGGTGATCTCTTCGGTCTTGTCCCAGCTCTCGGTGCCGGAGTTGCTCATGACGATGTCGATCTTGCCAAAGTGCTTCTTGGATTCTTGGAACAGACGCTCGATCTCGGAGGGCTTGCTGACGTCGGCCTGGATGGAGATGGCTTTGGCGCCGGTGCCGGTCTCCTCGATGAGCTTGACAACCTCGTCGGCGGATTCCTTGCTGTTGGCGTAGTTGACGACAACGCTGGCTCCGCGACGGCCCAGCTCAATGGCACATCCACGGCCGATACCACGGCCTGCACCAGTGATAAGGGCGACCTTTCCGTGGAGGGAGGCGGTGAGAACGGTGACGGGAGATTGAGACATGATGGCTGTTGTTGTTGTTGTTGTTGTTGTTTGAGTGATTGGAGTTGGGTGGATGTAGGTGTTGTTTGGTAAAGAGGAAAGGAGCTTTTGAGGGGTATCTTAACAGCAAGAGACAGGTGAGAAGCAGGAAGAAGGACAGATGGGGGAGGGAAGAGAGGTAAGCGGTGTCGAGGGAGATATCAAGAGAAGTAATAATGCTCCTCTTTGGTCAAACCTTGCAGCATCGGCCAGCCACTCAGCTCTACGGCAGTGATAATAATGGACAATAATGGCGGGACTCGGGCGCGGGTTTTCGGACGATGCAGGAACTCCCACGAGGCCGTGGATGAAGTGCCTGTGCCCGGTGCATGCGAGAGACTCGAGTAGTATCGGTATCGGTGTTGGAGAGCCGTCAAAATGCGATGAGACGATGAGGGACGAGGATTGGCGCGGGGCAAAGAGGACACAACAGTTGGCATTATTGGCGACACCGTCCACAGTCACCCTCGCCTGCTGGTCAGTAAGGGAACACAGTCACACAATAGGACAGCGAGGCAGTCAAGGCATTAGCCTCGCAGTCTCACGGTTGATGGCGGATATAATGGCGATCCTAAGGCTGGGATGGAGTGATGAGGGCGCTGAGGACAGGTACGTTAGTGCATGTACGCAACACTCGCTCTTTCGGGTCGGTGAGATGTAGTGGGGCGAGCCCGAAAGCCGAGCAGCGAGCTGCAAATCCGACAATAATAATAACAAGAGTCTATCTTCTATATTTGGCCATGCATTGTGTTGATTATCGAGAGCCTTCACATGCCGTGCTCGATTTTTGAGCGAGAGGACTTCCGTTGTGATAACCTTTTTTTTATTCTCCGATTTTGGATCCATGGCTCGACGATCCCCCATGAAGACTGGAGGTAAGATAAGATCCTCGCGTGGTCCATGTGTTTTGTTCTGCCGGCGAAGCACAGACAAACATCTTGCGTCGCGAAGATCGAGTCACTCCAGTACGTGTACTTCTCATCATGACACGGTGACACTGTGTGTTGCCGGATTCAATGCCCAGTCAATCAGTCTTATGAGCCAACGTACCGGTTACAGTACCGCGTAAGTCCAATGGAAGTGGTGCCGTATTGGGAGAGCAGGGACACATGATGACAAGCCGTCAGCTCGAACACGGAACAACCTCACGCACTCGATTGGATGGGCAACAACACGATTTTGTACTGATTTTGATTCCGAGCTGATAGTTAACTCTACTGTTTCGAGTGAAAAAAAAACGCACTGTGCTGATCCAGAAGGAAGCCTTTGCCTCTCCAATGATGACCCGTCGCAAGCAAAGGGTGTACCAAAAGAAAGTCCAAGTCAACGCACCATGAAGGTGCTAGGAGGGGTGTCAGAATGGGAACGCCGTCCAACCCCGATATCCACTCGTCTGGTATAAAAGCAAATGCAGCAAGAGAACCCATAAACGCCGATAGCTCCATGCTGATGCTGCTCCGGCGGCTGTGGCCACCAGAGAAATGGAAAGGGAAAAGGGGAAATTACGAGAGTGTGATGGTGGCCAAGGTCCATCTGGTCGTCCGGAAATCGAGGGTGATCGATCGGTATACCATGGGACAAGCGCCGGGTATTAGTAGTGCTCATTCCTTCGTTTCGTGTTTTCGTCGTCTCATCGTACAGTTGCTCGCTTCCCTTGTGCTCTGCTAGCCAAGGCGTCGAGCGATTGTCCAACGATCCATTGTGTTTTGTTCTCCAACGGACTTTGTCGGAGCTGACCAATGCTAGTGATGAAGCCATTGATGAGCATACAATTGAGAAACGAGCGCTTTGCCGAGACTTCGGCGGGGTGTCGGTTGCCTGATGTCGAAACAGGCACGTCTCACTTGGCGGCAATACCATTGTCGACAAGGTTGGCCAAGAGACCACTGTCGATAGGGGCCGTCAAGCCACTCTTGATAGGCTTGGGAAGCGTGAAGCCGCGGAGCATCTGCGTCTCGACGTACGTGGACGCACGCTTGTAGCGCTTGTCGGCGTATTTGTCAAACACGGCGCTGTGGTGCTTGCGCGGGTTCTCGCAGCACTCAAGGATGACTTGCAGAAGTGTGCTGATCTGGACGTAGGTGTATCCCGAGAAGTGAGCGTGCGGGAGACTCCACTCGCCCTTGCCCAGCATCATGCGCGCCATGCAGTGGGCTGCGGCAGCGGTGAAGGAAGGCGCACAACCGACCATGCGCTCGTCCATGATGGTGATCTCCAGGAAGTACTTGGCCAGAGTCCTAGTCTCAAGGTCGTAGTCATCAGCCTTGCTGATGCGACGAAGGAAGCTCATTGGCCCGGGCCAGCCAAGCTCAAACTGGAGCATGCTGAGCATGAAGCGCTCAGCCTTGAGCAACTCGTCCACCGAGTAACCACCGTCGACCATGTAGATGATCTCCTGGATGGTGGGGCAGTTAACCTCCTCGTACTTGGCGGCAACGAAGAGCGCAGTGGCGCCGACAAGCTGCAACTTGGCAAGAGATACTATCTTGCAAGACAAGAAGCGGTCGATGTAGTTGACCGTCAAGAAGAGAGTCTCTGGGAGCAGGCTGAAGCGCTGGTGCACCTGGACAACCCAGTCGATGAGGACGGCGCGCATGGACCACTGGATCTCTTGCTGCTGGTCCATGTAACGAGGATTCGGCATCAGCTTCTGCTCGAGTGCCTTCATGTAGCCGAAGATCTCGTCGCCATACTCGGCCACCATGGAGGTGTCCCACTGCTCGTCCTCGATGTCTTCGGGAGTGCGAGTATTCTCGACGTGCAGGCGGGCGCGCTCAAGCTCGTTCAGGATGTTGTCAGAGCAGCGAGGTGCGAGGACGGTGGTTACACCAGTGCTGTCGCCATAAGCAAAGGATCTGCCGGTGGTGTAGCCGTCCTCGTAGTAGTAGTCATCGTCGTCTTCCTCGGTGTACTGCTCAGTAGTGAGGGCGTTTGATGGAACGACAGCGACGGCGCGGTCGAAGTGAGTCTGGGAGCCTTGCGGGTGGTTGGCATGCGCTTCGAGGTACAACATGTACTCTTCGTGTGACGAAAAGCCGGCGGGAATGCCGGTATGGGTGGGACGAGAGACAGGCTCGTCGCGGAGAGGCACGATCTCTGTCTTGCGGACCTCTTGGCGAGGAAGGGCGACGCCGCCCTGGTCTGACTGCTGTGACGACACGATGGAAGCCGGCTTCTTGACTTCGATCTCGGACTGCGACACGGAATCGGCAGTCCTGAGAACCTTGGTGCTCTTCTTGATGATGAGCTTCTTCAGTGGCTCGGTGGAACCCTCTGAGACCTGCGAGAGGTTCTGAGGCTTGGAAGCGTTGCTGGAGGTCAAGCCAGTGGTTACAGCCTGCGCAGAGACGCTCTTAGTCGTCAGAGGGCGCGCGGCCGGGCGCGCAAAGGCGGCGGTAGGCTTCAGAATCTTCTTGTCGAGAGCAGAGTCGTCCTTGGCGGGCTGCGTGATCCTGAGGTTGGTGTTCGCGTCGCCCAGCACCTTCTTGTTTGCAGCCTTGATCGCGTCGGCTTGGTAGAGGGTGGAAAAGGCAGGGACCGACTTGGTGCGCTGGTGAAGGGTTTTGACAGCGCCGTTGGCAGCTTGCGGAACCATGTTCTCGTCGTGGACGCGAATGGCGCGGGAGCGGAGTGGCTGTGAGGTACGATTAGAGTCATGGTCAATGGGGGAGGATGAGGATGAGGACGAGGATGAGGATTGGGAGTGGGCTGCTGGCTGTGACGTGTCGGTGGTGGCGCATGACGGAAGTAGTTGTGAGCCGCTCGTGTTGTGAATGTACTGTAACCTTGTGCGAGCAGGCTCGTGCCGAGAGCGAATGTGCCGGTGGTTTGCTGTAGTCAAGCATGCGCGCTGCCATGAGGCACAACTGTACGTGATGTTGCGCTTCACTTCACTTCACTGCCACTGCCGCTGCCGCTGCCAATCGAGTCGCGAAAAAAACAAGGAGGATAGAGGGAGTGTGTACCTTTGCGTCCATGATGGCCCACGTGATCCTGTGTGTATTGCGGCGTTGAAGAGAAGTCGAGCGAAGCGGGTGCGGTGCGGTGAGCGCGTTGCGCCTGTGCCAACTTTCGGCAGGCGTTAGAGCTATGCGAAAGGGAGGCGGGTGTTTGGCGAGATCACTGTCGAGTGCTGAACATGTAGTCGGCGTCGGGGTGGGTGAGAGGGTTGGTGTCGAGTCTGGCGGAGGTATCGCTGCTGATATGGTGTAAGATGCAGTCGGTGGTGAAGTGGTGATGAGAGATGATTGTTTCACAACAACAAACATCAGGTACAGGCAGGTACCAACCTAACGTCCGGCCGGCTGATCCCGCAGCGCGGGACAAGGATCTGCGTTCTAACGTCGAGACGGATGACTGACCGATGCCCTGAGCTCTTCATTATTGCACCCCATCTCATCTTCACTTGTCTAATGCACTACTCTCGAGCCATTGATATTATCGCCACGTCCCAACACTTCTGCCACAGTATTGTATGTGTGTAATGGCCTATGCGACTACTCCATACACATATATCTATCATATGCTGTAAGTTCCATCTTGTATTGTTGCATGATCGCTGCTAGGAGTCCGCAGCCGTCCACTGCCGCACCACGAGTAGGCAGGACCCGTGCACTCTAATTTTCCTCAGACATTATTCATAGATGGAACGCTGAAAGAGCGGTGGAACTGGACCATGAAATTTCCGGCGCACTTCTGCAGTCAGCACTTCCAACGGTCGACGGCAGAGCGGGCATGGCTTCTATCAGGATCTCCTCCGCTGTGAATTGCGAACGTTCTGCAACGGTTGCAGAAGAGTGCTCGCCATGACTTCCACGACTTCCATGAGACATGGCGCATGCGCATGCGGAAGAACGGTATCGATGCAGATTGGCAGCGCAGATTGGCCTACACACTAGGCCCGTTAAGGCCGCCGAGTAGGTGTATGAGGTCATTGCGGGCGCGTCGAAAACAACAACGCGTCTTCTGGACCGCCAACATGGCCATGACTTTGCTACATCATGCTCGCAAGTGAAGACATCTTTGCGCAAAGTGAAGAGCACACTCGAGAAGATGGCTGAAGACTTGCGACAGGCTTCTGGACCCGCTATCTCATATGTAGCGCGCGTGCATCGACCTTAATCTGCATGGTATCGGCTTTGCCCATCCGTTAGACCCCTCCACACCACTGTGGCACGAAATAACCCCAACATCACGTGATCCCTCATTTGTAATTCGGGCTACCAGGATGCGCTCCTCTGCATCTTATTACCTGGGACTGGCGCCCAATATATCGCCCGCTGGCCCAAACAATAGAGCAGTTGACTTCGCGACGCTTGACGATGCGATGCTATGCGCTGGCTTCGACAAGCAAGTGGCGTGGCCAATCGCCTTGTCTCCGCTTTACACAGATGAAACTAAACACGACCTGGCACATTCCCGGGCCTGGATCATTTGCCTCGCGGGCCCCGCAAGCCGCCAGTTTATTATGGAGTCGACGGGAGTCGATGGTGTTTCTGTGGGAGAAACGTGCCATGTCGCTGAGCTGCGATATAACTGAGTTGCTTGCTGTGTTGCATGTGCATGTAGCCAAGCGAAATGCGGCACGTTGTTTCGTGCATACATAGCCAACGACAGGAGGCATGCCAGCGATATCTCGGATGGCAACGATCCATAGCGCCGAGCTGCGCGACCCCAACTGCGCGCACGCGAATGTTACATGGAAGCAGAGACCTGGAGGAGCAGGTTGCCGCCGTCACCGTCATCCGGTGCATACAATCGTGAGGAGTCTGAAGCTGGGGCGTCCACCCCAGGAATATATCCAAATCCACACCATGGTTTCTTGCCAGATTGCTCTCCCATACAAAACCTAGCATGTCTGCGTCACCGACACGCAGGCCTGGCCCATCAGCAGGTTAGCAGCACCAGCAACCTTTTCTCCTTGCATCGCATTCATCCACGCGGGGGAGGCGCCCACAGCTTGAACTCAAAGCGATGCCTCGTAGTGGCACGAAAGCTGCGCCTGTGCCTCTCGGGCAACACAGCAAGTAGCGTTCATCCAAGGCGTCGTCCGGGCAATCACTGCAGTGCTGCGTCTTTGAGCGAGCATGGCTGCGATGATAAAGGCAGCACGACTACATGGAAGAGGGTGTGCTCGAGCAAGCGGCAGCCAAGCAAGATCATCCCACGATGCGCTCCTAGTGGGGCGCTGCTCTGATTCGCGCGCATCATGACCTCCGAGTTGAGCCGTCTGGCGCTTTCGTTGTACCCAGCAGACCTCTAGTTCAACTACCCACTGCGCCAGCTGCTTTCTCTGACACGATGCTGCAGCTGGCGGCCTGGAGCCTTTTCTTCGCGTCGTGCAGCTGCATCCAGGCCCACTGCCCTACTTCTCCCTCGCCGGCGCTGCTGTTCGCCGCGCCAATGGTCACAGAACGAGCGGGCCCTGAAGGCGGCGTGCGTTGAGCGCCGAAACATGCGTAATCGCACTCTGATGGCGCTCACCTGTACCTGGGCCAAATGGGAGACGTTCCGCCGTATGCGACAGGCCACCGCTCGGGACTTGTGTGCCTCACAGCGACAGAGCATGCCACGCCTACCTCCAGTCCCCTTGTGTGCGCAGTCCAGTCTAGTTCGATATCTCGCCCTGTTTGTCTCACTACATGGTATATGCTGCCTCGGGACTCCAAGTAAAATCATTCGGACGCATAGCTACTATTAGATGTATGAGCTGCTTGACTGTTTTCACACAATACAGTTGTCGAGTCGTGTGTAGAGATTCTATCATAAGTCGTGTTAGGCGCTGGTTTGTGCTCGTGGCGGATGATCGAACTGGCCGGAAGCGTGAGAAGTGCCCGCCTTACCGACTACAGTACTGTACCTCAAGGTTCCTTCACCACCACCACCACCACCACCACCACCACGACAGACACTCTTCACCAGAGTTCGACGCTGTTGTTCATTCATTCTTGCACCCTCTCCGTCGCTCTTCTTCCACGGCCGCGCTCCAGACACTGCACTCGCGCTCCTCTCTTACCGCCGCTCCCGAACCCAAGAGGGCGGCAGCGAGGTAGCGCCTCTCCTGCATCACAGCGACTTGTCGCTCATCAGGCGTATCATCGACCTCCAGGCGATCCTAGGTGAGCATTAAAATCATACTCATATCGACATCGTGACCTTCCTGTCGCCTCCTCCCTGCGGTGAGCCAGAAATGCCGCGATGACCTCCACAATGACTCTCACCCTTTCACCCACTACACGCCAAAGCCCGCAGTCGATCCTCGATACCAATGCGATTCAGGAAGAGCGGAAAGGCTGACTTCATTCGCTTCAGCGCTAGCTACACCTCGTCGCCATTCTCCTTGCTGTTGCAGACTCCTCTTGCGCCGACTTCCGTCGCGGATCGAATTCACCGCCCATCCTACCCAACTGCCTTCCAAGACCAAACAATAAGCGCTAAACATCGTTGCATTGCGAGAAGAAAAGAGGAGGAACCGGAAACATGGACTATTCCAAGATGATGCCCACCGACGCTCAGGGTCCCACGGACGGTAGAAGGCAATCGCAGCACAACACAACACGTTATAGTGGACACTCTTGGGACGCGCAATCCAACGCCAGTTCCCACGGTGCAAACCACCACCGTCACGCTCGCGACAGCACTGGCTCTACGGCGGGATCCGCCTATGCAAGGCCTTCGCCCACCAAGAAAGAGCAAAAACACGTTGTCTTTCAACTGATCGACCCAGAAGACCCTCGCATACAAGCGCGCTTGCCCATGCGGGTCATGATATCGCCTCACGACACCGCAGACTCGATCATTACGACCGTTAAAAATTTCTATGGTTTGTACGAGTACGGCGTCAGTTTTGAGAATCGGGACGGCATCAGTATCATCGCTGCGTTCGACAACTTTGAGAACGACATGATCGTCTACGTCAGAACTGTTGCGCAGCCTCCCAGCTCGCACAATGAGCGAGGGTATACGACCTCACCGTCGAAACCCACACTGGGCGCTCCTATCGAAATGCGGGCGCCGCATCATGGCAACGTGCACTCACCTTCACGCGCAGCTGCCAGGAGCGCCATGCGCAGTCGGTCCCCTCACTCCGAGTATGCCCCACGTAGCGTTTCCGCGGCGCCGGCGAGAGGTGGTCGACCAAAGTCAAAGAGCAAGGACAACAGCATCCATGACGATGCAGACGGGTATAGTAGCGACGACGGCGCAAACGGATCTGTGACTAGTTCTCGCAGGTCGCGTACTGAGCAAGTCAATGCTGAAATCAGTGTCAACAACATCGTCGAAGGCGGCCGAAGACAGCGCGCATTCGAGAGCTCGGTAAGCGCATATATGCGCAATTTTACTGAAAGCTGGGTTCTAACAATATTCAGGAACTGCCATTGTTCGTACCGCCACAGGTCCCCATGACCACGTCCATCTCTTCTGTTTCGCCGCAAAGGCGCAACGGTCCTGCTGTGACGCCGTACGCGTATCCGAACAATCAGCAGACCTTTTCTTATGCGCAACCTTTGCCATCGCCGCAGAGTCATGGCAGTGGGCACTATCAGCAGGGTGGCATGTCTGCGATGAGCCACGGGTCTTATGCGCAGCCGCCGCGTCAACTGCGTGGCGCTCGCCCAAGCAACCCCGTGTTCCCTGCGCCTCGCCTCTCCGGCGATGGCATCCTTCCCACTCCTGATCCCACGAACAACAGTGTCATCTCGGACGAGGATGTCGCGTTGCAGTTGATGCGCTTGGGTGATGCGTCCAACTTCTCACACGGTCGTACATCGACGTCCACACTCGATGATGCACTGAGTGGAAAGGCAGAGGCACCCTCATCCGACGAGGAGAACGAAGATGTCGACGGCACCAGCGGTCTACCCGCTGTGCCAAGTTGGCCGAAGCATGAAGTCGGTCACCAGCGCAAGAAGCAGCGTACGCGCGAGCCTGGCAGCGATGGCACGACTGGCGACGAATACGACGACAAGCGAGACGGTTCCTTCAAGGGAGACAGCGACGAAGTTATGCCTGACATCAATGGCCAGCGCCGACCAAACAAGTCCGCAGCCCCAAGGCCGCGCTCAACCATGCCTGCCGCTCTCAAGTCTGCGAAGCCACGCACATCTTCAATGGTCAAGCCGAAGACCAAGCAGCCTCTGGGCCACTCCCATTCGCACTCTCACTCCAACTCACAGTCCAAGATCCCAATGTCTCCGGCATCCTTACCATCGCAGTCGCGTAAGACCTCGACTGCCTCCACAATCAACTTCCAGCACGCCCTTGGCACTGACGAGGAAGATCTCTCTTCGAAGCCGCGCTGCCAGCGCTGCCGCAAGAGTAAGAAGGGCTGCGATCGCCAGCGACCTTGCGGTCGCTGCAAGGACGCCGGTATTGGCATTGAGGGCTGTATCAGCGAGGACGAAGGTAACGGCCGCAAGGGAAGGTATGGACGCCACATGGGCGTCCCGGTCAAGCGCGGCGAGGAAGGATTTGTCGAGCCCGAGGACTCCATACCGCCCATGTCTATGACAGCTACTTCTGGTGGTGGTGGTGGCGGCGGTCAGGGCATGCCGAATGGCGGCTACTTTCTTGCCCCGGCTCCGGTGGACAAATCGAAGAAAAGGAAGCGCTGAATCACGGGCATGGAAACAAACAAAAAAGCAAAAGCCAAAAAAACATAGCATGCGAGACAGACATCCTCTTGGGATCTTGCCCGCCACCAATCCTTTGCCGGCGCTCTTGAGAGTATACCACCAAAGTTCCGGAAACGATTTCAACGATTTTCTTACTTTCCTTTCTTTTGCGTTTCCCCCCTTCCTTACTTCCGCTCATTCGCTCGGCATCGCACGTTCTTCTATTTCCTTGAGTCGTTTATTTCGCGCATCTACTGATTGAGAGAGAGAGAGAGAGAGTGGAACAGTCGGAACCGAGGCACTGCAGGCGAAGATTGGTCCTCGAAACCCGCGCATATTGTCTCCTTATTTTCGGGCTGGGTGGTTGGGCATACATGGGACGACGTATTTCGGGACATAGAGAAGTACGGACAGGAGGGAAAAGAGATTGACAGCGGATGGAAGCAGGCAGGCAGGCAATGGGGTCTGAAAGAAAAAATCGAGATCGAAGGGGCTGGGCGGCGGCGGCTTCATCACTCTTCGGTCAATCCTTTGAACTTGTGCTCGTAGCAGTAGCAGCAGAGTTGGTAATTTTGGATCAATGGTATACCACGGAGAGCGTGGCATTGAGATGAATGTTTGCGCATCGTTGCCTCGAGATATATCGATCGATCAATTGTTTGGGCATGTGTCGCGTGTATTGATCGGAGCGGAGTGAGAATGAGTGAGTGTTTCGAGAAGCGCACGTCTGAATGATTGGGTGTCTGGACAATAGTCATCGCTCCCGTAACGGTTGTCCTGTTAGATCCCGTGTAGTTGACCAACATTGGATTTACGATCGGTTGTTGAATTATGCCACTCAACATGTGTGCAACTGACTTGGTGATGTCTGTGGATTTGGAACAAGTCGAGATCGCCATGTGAAAGAACCACGCCAGGCCACTACCAGTATTTCTGGAATGACCAATATAATTAGAGGCATCTGAATATATACCTAGCTTCATTGGAAATATGTCTGATGCACACTAGCATAATGAGGGCGACATCTGTGATTTGATTCTGGAAGTAGGGTTAGGGTTGGGGTAAATAGCTCTATCAACATCTAGAGATTGACTGGCCGCAAGATACCAAGGCTTATGAGGTTTGGTAATGACAAAGTTCGTACACGTGATTCAGATTCAGACTCAGCCCACTGGGCATGATCGCATAAGGCATCACTGCACTGTGCATGGGATGTGATGGTGATGTGGGTACACTTACTCCTACTTCTCGACCGGTGTGTTTGAACAGGCTCCTCCTCGGCTCGGTTCGCGGAGGATCACAAGCGCATCCTTACCATCTAATTATACTACTGACTTCCCTCCTTCATCTACCCCAACAGCAAACATCGCCACCCTGTCACACCTCGCCTTCCGTCTTTGGCCATAAAACGCGGTTGCCGCGCGACACGAGCGTTCAGACGTCGTCTTCTAGGGCTTCTAGTACATAAACTGCGCTGTCGACCAGACCCCCTCTTCACCTACGTGAGGCCTGAGGAAAACATCACGCCGGATAATATCGCATTCATTGCAAAGAACTCGGATAGGACACCATAATGGCAGACGAAGAACCTCAACCGCAGTCGATCGCTGAGCGCATCGCTCGCCTGAAGATATCACAAGTCGGCCAGCCTCACCAGCCGACACCAACACCTAAGCCGAATGGTGTGACAGGAAAAGCAAGGCCGCCACCACCTCCCACTCCTGCTAGACCAAATGCTTACAACCGGGCCGCGTCCACCAACAACCCTCCGCTCGCCGATCACGGTGACCATGTCAGTAATCGTGCCATCGGCAATCAACCCGAGGTGTTCCACCCAGACAAAGCCTCAGCAAATGGCATGGACGGGATCTCGAGACCTGCTCTGCCTGCGAGAACTCCCACACAGTCCTCGCAAGCATCGCTAGGCCCCAAATTACCAGCTCGTACCACAACCGCGCCTTCGCCTGCACTGCCACCGAGGCGGCCCTCCGAAATGACTTTGAGCCGAAAGGCTTCGAACGACTCTGTAAGCTCAATGGGAACCACACACTCATCGATTTCTATGAGGTCGAATGGAACCTCGATGACTTCACGCTCGGAAAGATATGCCGTTCGGGCGCCAGAGTTCAACCCAGCTGCTTTGCCTCCTTTACCACCAAAACGGACCAAAGAGGAGGTGCAGACGCACGAGCAAAAGTACAATGCCATTCGACCTGGCGGCTCTACCTCGAGCTCTCTAACCAGTGTTTTCCGGAAGAGCAGTGCTCCCAACGTTCCTACCAGACCTCAATTACCTGGAAGACCTACACTGCCTGCTAGGACTAGCGTCAGGCAGGAGCAAGCTACGCCAGTGCCCGAAGAGACGCAAAGTGAGCCGCCCGCCAGACGGGCGCAAGCTCCACCTCCACCGAAGAGATCTGCACTCACAATGGGCTTTGGAAATCCGTCACAGCCCAAACAAGAGCCTGCCAATCCAACGCTGGCAATTGGAGGCGTCCCTCCACCCATCCCCACTGCCTCAAGACCGGATCTTGCAGCTCTTCAGTCGTCAAAGCCAACATCGAACGGCACATCCACACCACAACAGTCTACTGCGGGAGGCTCTTGTCTCCACTGTCGCGACTTCTCAGGCCCAGACAACCATGCCGCAAGGTTCCCTCGCGAGTCTATACCGTCAACTGACATTGGCTGGTTGGCCCATCAGCTCACGGCTCCTTTCCCTAGCAAGACGGACAAAGCGCGCGTTATCTTCGCGTGGCTACACCACAACGTCGCCTACGATGTAGTAGCGTTTTTCAACAATTGTGTAAAGCCATCAACACCGCAATCAACACTCTCCTCGGGCCTGGCGGTTTGCGAAGGCTACGCTGCTTTGTTTGCTGCTCTGGGAATCAAAGCCGGTCTTGAAGTTGTTGTTGTTTCTGGCGGCTGCAAGGGCTACGGCCACAGTCAACTGAAGCCTGGCCAGCCTCTTCCGCCCTTCGAGTCATCTCACGCCTGGAACGCCTGCCGTATCGATGGAGGCGAGTGGAAGCTCATTGATCCATGCTGGGGTGCTGGCAGCGTCAACGGGCCCGGCCAGCCGTTTTCGAAATGTTTCGCACCACACCATTTCACCCAGTCAAACGACGATTTCGGGCGCTCTCATTTCCCATCCGATAACAGCAAGCAGTTCCGCAACGACGGTCGTGTACAGACATGGGAAGAGTTCGTCCGTAGCTCCAAGTCAGGTACTGAAGCAATGGTCTTCAATGGCTTCGTGAACGAGGAAGGTCTTTCAGAAGGCTCCTTCCGACCGACGGCGAATCCAATCGTTCTCTCACAACAAGGCCCAACTACGAGGTTCATGTTCCAGAAAATCTGTCCGCACTGGGATCCGGTGCGAAACGGGCGTGGACAGTACTATCTCTACATACTGAACCTTGAAGCTTTGGAGGGCACAGACCGCAACGGCATTCCCTTCCAGCAAGGCGATGGTGTGTGGTGGTGCGATGTTCCCACATCTGATCTAGGACGGCCTGGCCAGAAAGTGCAGATCTATACCGTGACGAAGTTTGATAACCGAGACGGGAGAGGCCTGGCGCTGCAAGAGTATACGCAGAGGAAGAACAGAGTGGGACGGTCCTATGGCGGGGTTGCCAAGTGGGAGATAGCTTGAACACCTCAACTATAGCACCCTGTGTTGACGATGAAAGAGTGGTTGTAATGCGGTGGAAACAGAGTTGGCTAATCTGGGCATTTGATAATTTGAATCAAAGCCACCCAACAGCAAGTCCCAGATGAGGCACATGTGCAGAGAAAGCTCACCGTGACTTCGCACGTGTGGCTCTTCCATTGGGCAGTAATACTAATGAAGTATTCAAAAGAAAATCATTGGCTTTCAGTTTCATCCCCGACCCCCGGTCATCGTCTCTCATCCTGAGCTTTGACTAGCGCTTCATGCATGTGACCGAGTAGCCCAATTTTTGATCGTATCCTCCGGTCCTGAAGGAATCGGTCCTCGTAATCCCGAATCGTGTTTCTAGCCATTCCGGCCTGGCTTCGTTCATTGCTGCGGCGAAATGAGGACAACCGAGTCGCCTGGGTTGACCGTGTCAGTCCTGTAGGTAATCCTGCACATAGTCCCAGACAAATCCACATACCTCGCACGAACAGCATTTCGCTCTGCTTCTTCACCGTCCGAACCTCGCCATTGCCGCCCTCTTCTTCCTCGTCAACTGTGTAGATCGTCTCCTCCACCTCACCGAGCACCAGGTTGCAATGGCTGTCGTATGCCTGTACCATTTCCGTCAGCCTTCATTCATGTACCAAACATTATGTCCTCCTGTTGTACGCACGTGTAGCCTTCCCTGCAGTTCGCGGTCTCCTCTCAGTTTCACAAACACCACCTCATTCAGCGACAGGCGGACCAGGTCGAGCGGTTCGTTGACCGGGTTGGCGCCAGCGCTGGGATCTTCTTCGGGCGAGGCCATCGGCGCGCGTAGTTTGGGAGTGTAGATAGCTTGACTTAATTATCGACTACTGACGTCGGGTTCGGGTTGGATGCAGCAGCCCTGCGCGGAGAGATCCGCAGATCTTGGGTAGCCTGAGGCTGCGAAGAAACACTTGGCTCACTCCTGGGCCGAGGCTTTCTAGCTTCGAGCGGCTTCAACGGCTCCACACGCAATCGTGGCACTGACTCTCGCGATTCTCCACTATCCTCACACTAACATTCCTAGCGCCGAGCCTGTCAGGACCCTCAAACGGCTGGATATATCGATTCGACGAGAGCGAGGCGGACGTCACCCAGAGAGAGCAGTGCTTGTTGTCATGCGGAAACGACCATGCGCATGAGTCTCCTGTTCGCACGGCTCGGGCTGGCCGAGTCGCGGACTGCATCGCTTTCGGTGCTTAGGCGGGGCAGCAAGAAACGCGTGCCGGGTGAGTGGCAGCAAATAAGGTTGGTGTCGTGGTGGAAACTTAGCGATGATGGCAGTTTCAAAGGCAAAGCTTTTGGGGTGAAGAGAGAGTCGCAGGAGGAGGAGGATAGGCGGTCGGAGTTCACGAAAGAGCAACGACAAAGGGCTGCGGAGCTGAGACAACAAAAGCTCGAGGAGCAGGACCAACAAGAGCTCGAGGAGGAGAAGCAGCAAGAGCTTGAATTTCAGAAGGAAACGATTGAGTCAGTTCGAAAGAAAGGCTGGTTTCCCGATGAGTTGACGGAAGAAGCCGAGACAGAAGCAGCGGGACGTATTCAACGGGTTCGTTCTTCTCCAGAGACACGGGATGCTGATCTGTCATTGTCTCGAATGTCAGAAGATGCGTTCTGGGAGGAGGCGTCACGCGATCCAGACATCCGAGAAGAGATGTCGAGTGACCTCGGTTGCAATACAGCGGCGTCAAGCACATCGATCACGGACGACGCCAACATGCCAGCTTGGGGTCTGACTGAAGATGAGATGTTGGAAGAGAAGAAGAAGCAGCAAGAAATGCGCCAAACTACCATTATCCCGGGGCTTGATTCGAGAAGGATCGATCAAGCCACCAACAGGAACGATGTCCATTATCCGCGTCTTGACGTCTACGCTGAGGACGCCCCAAATCATGGAATCCCTTACGACGAATCGCTTCTAGGCATCAACTACGTTATCCGTCTCCCTATAGCTCTCGAGGAAAAGGACCAGGATATGGTGGCACGGTGTCTGTACACAGCACAGCAATGTCGGGATTTTGACTTCATTCAGAGCATCCCGGAAGCGACTTTCACAGAAGTTTTGCAAGTTCTAGAAGCTCGTCGAAATCTCGGGTATCTGTCTGATACGTACAAGAGGACCAGTGAGCATGTGGCCTGGCAGATTGGAATTATACCGCAAGAACAGCTAATGTCTGATCATGGCCTAATGCTGCAAGAGATTGCAATGATCAGAAGACGAAGTGGTCATCGATTGACAGCGAGTCAGTATCTCATCCTGCTCAGATCTGCCGGAGATCTTGGCCAACTTCACCTAGCTACGAAGCTTTGGGAATACATGCAGCAAGATGGTGTCGTTCCGGACGTCTCCACATTTAATGCATACTTGTCGGCTTTTGTTTGGAATGGGCACAACAACTCAACCACTCGGCACCACGATCGTGTGATCGATCATTACATGCTTAGGCGGAAAGCTAAGAGAGGTGGGCTGCCGTATTTCAACTATTCGGTTGGCTCGCCTATGGGCATCAAAGATCGATCGATGGTGATCCTGGATGCCATGCTCAAGAACGGTATCACCGCCAACGAAGAGACGTACCGCGAAATCATCACTGCCGCTGCACGAGAAGGAGAGCTGGATACTGTCGAATCGATCTTGCAGATTACTTGGAACATCAATGTTAGCAACTTGATGCAAGCCAACGTTGGCGATGAAGAGGTCCCGCCACCCAAGGAACTATCGAAGGGCAGTCCACAATATCCGACCGTCAAGCTGCTGACCACCCTGGCACACGCTTTTGCCATCAATAGCAAGCTACCTACAGCCCTGCGCCTGGTGGATCACATCTCGCGTGAATATGACATACCCATCACTACACAAACGTGGGAAGTCCTGTTCGAATGGACGTACGTATTGTCGAGCTTCCGCAGTGGCACTACCGCACGCGGCGACAGGAGCAAGGGCCAACTGCCGTACAACTCGCCCTCGAAACTCTGGGAGACGATGACAGGTGCTCCGTACTTTGTAAAACCGACCATCAGCATGTACAATCACTTCATCCGGAACTTATTATACCGCGAGTCACCCATAGAGGCTCTCAAGAAGATGGCCAGCGCGGAAGAGATTGACGAGGCGGTGAGACATGCCAGAAGAGAAGCATGGGCGACCTTGGAGCTTTGTGTGAAGCAGAATCAAGCCGGCAAGAAACCGAAGAAGCCTCTTGCAGTCGCACGCCGGCAATGGGAGGATTTGACGGTGGCTGTTGCAAGGAACTTGAGGTGGAAGAAGAGCTGGATCCGGCTGTTCTGCAAATCCTTGCAGGGCTGGCACCGTGGCAGCTGGAGCCACGACCATAGCATTGCGCTCCGGGTAATCCCTCGAATTCTGTGGATGTGGCAATCGTTTACAGACTCGACGCTGAAGTACGACCTCCCGACTGGGGTATTGGAGGTACACCTGACTTCTGAGAGTGACATGCTGCGACAAGCTGTCCGGAATGAAAGCCTTATTTTGAGGCGCGAGAAGATCCTGGACAAGGCCAAGGTCCTCGTCGGGGATGATTTGATCAGGGCTCCCAAGGATCCTGCAACAGGTGAGCCTGTTGCTTCGACAGATCGACTGAGGAAGGAGAGGTACAAGGCCAGGAGAGAGCTGAAAAAGAGACAACATCCCGGCCTTACTTTCAGGCTGCATGCGGTAGGTTAGCCTGTAGTGTCACGAACACTGTGTACACGCTTGTGTATGTAGACGCTGAACAGACTTTCCTTTTCGGATTACTGTATCTATCGGTCGTGTGATGTGTTTCTGTGCAGATGTATAGAGTACCTCTTGGGGGATAAATGATTAGGACAGGATACTGTATTGCCGATGTCGCCCGAATAAGTCCCAATACCATTCTTGATCGCTCGAACGAGAACTTTTGACGTTGCGTTCGATCTGGTCTTGCCAAGACTATGAAGTGTTTTGACTTTGGTGGTTTGAGGCAAGCGCGTGGCGCGACATGAGGCGCGCCTTTTCACATCTCACGCGCTTGCCCCTCTTGAATGGTTGGACGAGACGATTTACTAACACGCCCGCACTCACTCACGCCCACATCTGCCTGTTCTTTTCAATGACTTTCGGACCTGGAGGCGTCTAAAATCGGTCTTTCCTGTTTTGTCCGCTGTATGATCGTCCGTCGCCAACCCGGCAAGGCAACTGCGCGACTCGCCTCGGCAGCTACATTGCCAACAAACACCACACAATCGCGCGTGCGAACCTCACCTCCCTTACGACGGACATACACACACATCGCCATGTTACAAGCGGCCGCCCAAAAGCACGAGCAGGAGAAGAAGTCGCAACAGACGATCCTCGGCAAAACACTATCCCAGTCTCTCTTCTCCTCGAGCCCACCTGCGCCGCCATCGACCAAACCGCCACCCTCGAAGTCAATCAGCGCTGGCTTTCAGAATGCTTTCCGTCCGAGCCCGCAGTCGGCAATCAATCAAATGAGAGCTCCGCCACCACGACAGACCGGCGGCATTAAGAGAACGGCTAGCGGGTTTGCAAAAGCCTTCGACAATGTGTTCGAGGAAGATACGGGATCGCAGAATAGACCAATCGTGCTGGGAGGAACAACCCCGAAGAAGATACCCCAAGCGGATCTCTTTGGCGAGGACGAGTTCGACAGCGATATCGATCTGGATGTAGAGGAACCGACAGTAAAAGGAAATGTGGTATATCCCAACTTGGCAAAACATGCTCCTGCGGCTGCACCGGTGCCCAAGTCAGTCGTTTATCCTACCCTTCCGAGGCAGCAGCAGGCACGTACCGGGTACCAGGACTCCGGCTATGGATCAGTGGAGCCAAACGCGAAAGAGGCGGTGCCCGGGAGTAGCAATCCTTTCCCATGGTCTTCATCGCCACCAGAGCACTTCCAACCCACCAGAGACCCGTCAACTATTCGCCAATTCGCATACAGTGGAGAGAACGGCCAGGCACAATCAAACACAACTACAGTGCCAAGGGCTGTCAAGAGGAGGACCCTGCCTTGGATTGAAGAGGAGGAGAAGGAAGCCGCCAATGCTGCGCGGAATCAATCGATTGACGAGGCAATGAGGCCAGCTTCGAGAGGCATGACAACTCCCGTATCCAAGATGAACAAGAAGCAGTTCCCCTGGAATACCACTGCCAGCGCCGTGAAGGATCAACAGAAAAAACATCGAGAGGAGGTGAAGAAGACCGTGAAGAAGAACGAGGGCACAGACGAGAGCATACTCAAGGCAAAGACCAAGCGGAAGCAGGTGGCCCGAGTTTTCCTGTCCGAGGAGCAACAGCACGTACTGGATCTGGTGGTTGAGAAGAAAAAGAGTGTCTTCTTCACTGGTTCTGCGGGTACTGGTAAATCCGTCTTGCTTCGCGAGATCATCTCATCGCTACGAAAGAAATACGCCCGGGAGCCTGATCGTATTGCGGTCACCGCTTCGACCGGACTCGCGGCTTGCAACGTTGGTGGTGTCACTCTACACAGTTTCGCTGGCATCGGCCTGGGCAAGGAACCAGCTGCTGAGCTAGTCAAGAAAATCAAGAAGAACCAGAAGGCACGTCACAGATGGATGAGGACCAAAGTGTTGGTCGTTGACGAAGTATCCATGGTCGACGGAGAGCTTTTCGACAAGCTGGAGTCAATCGCGAGACAACTACGCAACAATGGCCGGCCTTTCGGTGGTATTCAGCTGGTCATCACCGGCGATTTCTTCCAGCTACCTCCTGTGCCAGACAGGGGAAAAGTTGCGCAATTCGCATTTGACGCATCAACGTGGACTACTTCTGTCGAGTATACAATAGGATTGCATCACGTCTTCAGACAGAAGGATCCAGGTAAGTTCAAAGTCTTTCGTATGGCTCACGAGGGAAGTGTCTTTTGCTAACGGTTGTGCAGTTTTCGCGGGAATGCTCAACGAAATGAGAGAGGGTAGACTTTCTCAGTCGTCCATCAACACTTTCAGAAGTCTCAGTCGACCTCTGAACTTCGACGATGATCTCGATGCGACAGAACTGTTTGCATTGCGATCAGAGGTGGAGAACGCCAACGCAGGCCGTCTGGTGAATCTGCAGGGTAATGTGGAAGTCTTTGAAGCCAGAGATGGCGGCACCATTGTCGACAAGGGCCAGCGTGACAAGCTGCTTTCCAACTGCATGGCCCCAGAAACGATCACCTTGAAGAAGGGTGCGCAAGTCATGTTGATCAAGAACATCGACGAGAGTCTCGTCAACGGCTCTATCGGCCGTGTGATTGGTTTCATGGACGAAGGCGAATTCGACAGGTACTGCATCAATGAAGAAGCCTACTCGCAAGCCACCGATGGCGTTATTGGCACACAGGCTCCTGCTGCCATGTCGAAGGAAGCACTGGCACGCAAACGTCTGACGGACAACCTCACAACACAGCGCAAATACCCCCTCGTTCGCTTCGCAATCGCCGACGGCACCTCGCGCGACTTACTCTGCCAGCCCGAGAGCTGGAAAGTCGAGTTGCCCAACGGCGAAGTCCAAGCCTCGCGCTCCCAGGTCCCGCTCATTCTCGCATGGGCGCTCAGTATACACAAAGCGCAGGGCCAGACACTCGAGCGCGTCAAGGTCGATCTGGGCAAGGTCTTCGAGAAGGGTCAGGCGTATGTGGCACTCTCGCGCGCAACGAGCATGGCAGGTTTGCAGGTATTGCGCTTTGATCCCAGGAAGGTGAACGCGCACGAACGGGTTGGGACTTTCTACGCCAATCTCGCCCGGGTCGAGCTCGAAGGCGCTGGCAGCAAGACTGTCAAGAGCAACCCGGCCAAGCCAAAGCCTGCGAGTTTGAAGGCCGAGGACTATGAGAAGTCGTTTGTCGAAGACGATTGGCAGGAGATGCTTTGAGGTGCCTTGGGAGGGGTGCTTTTCTTCCGTGTTTGCTTCGGGAATGATGAGAGCCGGATGGCGTCTTGTGCTTGGGATTACCAGTGGGATGGAACACCACTCTTCGTTTCTAGTCTGGCTGTGGTTTGCAGCCTGCATGTGTTGAGCATGCATGTAACGCGTAGATACAACAACTGCGGGACGGACTGTGCTTCGCTTTCGTATATGTTCATAACGGAAAGACATGTAGTTACATCAAATATTATGTTAATCACGAGCGCTACATAACTCCTTGTCACAGCTGTCGAGAAGGCAAGGCATGGCATGGTATGTTCCTACTAAGTCAAGTCAATTCAATGTTGTTACGTTTTGGCTCTGTGCTCTCGGCAGATGCTCCGTGTGTTACCGCGGGTGTGGCTGGTGGCTGGCACAGGAAATCTTGTCATTTCCAAGCGTCGGACCAAGCCTAGAACAAACCACTCCAAAGCACCCATCTCACTCATTTCCAGGCTTGCATGCCAGGGCGCGTCAGCCCGTCATGGTCTTGTGGTATGGACCTAGAATCTACAGAGCGAGAACGACTGATCAATTGCTTTGCAAGACTTCGAGTCTCGAGCACAACAGGGCTCTCCTTCGCCGACTTTCACACGACATCCAAGTCTTCGAACATGAATATAAGCTATCACAGCATCTCCCACCGGTTATCCTGAATTCCATCAATACCCTGCCGGGCCCAAATGGCTATCATTATCTCGGTTTGTTGCCGCTGTGCAGCTGGAATGGAAAACCACTGGAATGTATCGCGTGTTGACAACTCGCGAAAATGCCGGGTCGTCGGCGTCGTAGATATCAGCCCACTATGTCTCCTTCTCTTCGCTCCTCTCAATCGCAGTCTTCCCCTACCATACCATCGTCACTCGTTCAAGCCGTCCCACAATGCGGCACTCGACGCTCTTTTGGAGGGCTGGGCTTGCGCTCCTATCCCTCAGTTTGACCATACATTCGGCGACAGCACAAGCAGACACTTGGAGCATCAGCACTAATTGTAATGTTAACGAAACCGCTCCTGGTGGTGGACGTTTCACAGATTCTCTCGGAGCAGTGTGGGAAGTCCGCTGCGCCCAGGATCTCAGTGAACCAGCTTACGAAGACCAAGGAGTTGCCGGCCAGGGAATCTACGCTTGTTTCAAGGCCTGCGACAACAAGCCGCAGTGCACAGGATTCGTGTACAGAGGCAGCGATGCGAACGACCCAAACTCGTGGGTCACTGGTCAGTGGTTGCTGTATTCAACAAGTGTAGCGAGCAAGTCGCTTACCTCTCTCTATAGGCCCCAAGACCGGTACCGGCCGATGCTATTTCAGATCGACTCCAGGCAACTACATCGCACCGACTGATACCAGGCAGTACGCTGCAGCACGTCTGATCTCCGGTGGAACTGTGCAACGTCCCGTACGTGCTCCAAACCATCAAAACTTGCTGCTCACTGCTGATCTGTATCTAGTGCCCATACTATAACGGACGGGCATTCGACACCACGGTTTACTCAGCCAACAACTACTCAGTCTCTTGCGGACGAGATTCATCAGCGGTAGTTACTAACAGCAATGTTAGAGCTGCAATCATGAATACATGCATGGACAAGTGCAACGCAGACAGCACATGCACTGGCTTCTCCTGGGCGCTTGGAAACGAAGCTGCCATACCGGCGGATGATTCTACAGCAGAAAACGGCTACTGTTACTTCAGGAGTGCGAGCGGCGTCAGTGGAGACATTGCACCCGCTTCTGACACTCGCCGGGACTTCGCTGCGAGGATTTTGGCGGTCCCATCATCTTCAAGCTCCGCTCGACCATCTTCGAGTTTCACTTCATCAGCTGCGGCCTCGACTGCCACACTTGCTGCTCCCACTACTGCTTGGAGCCCAAACGTTCAGTGTTCTGCAGGTGGCACTGACCCTGCTGGTGGCAGATATACAGATCGTTTTGGCGCCCTCTGGGAAGTGCGGTGCCAAAATCAACTCGATGTTGTCTCATCCGAAGACACAGGTACTACTGGCCAGGGTATATATGGTTGCTGGAAGGGCTGCAATAACCGACCGGGATGTTCCTCCTTTGTGTTCGACGGGACAGTCGGAACATCAGGCAACCGTATGTGCCTACCTCGTCATTGGTCCGCAGCTATTGGTGCTGACAATCCTCGCAGCGGACACGACCACTGGGTTTGGTAGATGTTACTACAGGCTAGCTCCAGCTGGAGTTGGCAACTTCACCCCTACTACTACCACCACCGTCTACGCTGCTGCAAGACGGCTTCAGGGCGCACCCGGCAACCCGGTACGTTACCCGATGATCTGTCAATCCTACTGTACGAATTGCTAACACCGCACAGTGTCCTGCATCTAACAACACCATTTTCACTACTGGCGCAGGTGTGCAATATACAATGTTGTGCTCACGCGACTCTTCAGCCGTTGCTGCAGGTAACGCCGATGTTTTCAACGAGGCGGCTTGCTTGACTCGCTGTGACCAGACCGCCGGCTGCACCGGCGCCTCCTACTTCTATCAGGCCAACGGTGCCGCAGAACCGAAAGATACCGATGCGGGCCCAATTTCCGGAAGGTGTTTCCTCAGAAACTCGGCAGCCCCAATCGGCGATTCGTATGCTCCGAACACTAACTTCGCTGTGAGGAGGGTGGCAGTCGTCTCGTCATCCTCGGTGGCAGTTGTTTCGTCTTCAAGCTCCGCTCGACCATTTTCAAGCTCGAGTTCAGTAGCTCTGGCCTCGACTTCATCTGCTCCCGCCCCAGTTGTTACGTATAACGCTGCCCCTGACACGGCCTGGAGTCCAAACGTCAACTGTGCCAACGGAGGGACCAACGCTGCCGGTGGGAGATATACTGATAGGTATGGTGCCCTATGGGAAGTTCGCTGCTCAAACGATCTGAGTACTGTATCGACCGAAGGCACGGGCACTCTAGGTCAAGGCATATATGCTTGTTGGAAGGGTTGTAACAGCAGACCCGGGTGTTCATCCTTTGTTTTCGATGGAACTGTAGGCGGCAGCACCGGTACGTATTGAGACTTCCATTGCTTCGAAGTTACGTTGACTAATGCTGACACTGCCTAGGTAATCCTGATACTGGAAGTGGTATTTGCCGCTACAGGCTAGCTGGAGCAGGCAGTTTTATTTCAACCTCCTCGACGACTTTCTATGCTGCCGCAAGGCGTATTTCGGGTGCACCGGCGCAGCCGGTAAGTTGCGACCTAACGATGTTTGTATGGGTAAAACTAACGAGACGCAGTGCCCGAGATATGACGGTACCGCTTTCAGCTCTGGCGGATTCGATTATTCAGTCTCTTGCGGACGTGACTCTTCATCGGTTGCCGTAACACCCCCCATCGATGTCGTCGATGAGGCGGAGTGTTTGGGCCGCTGTAGCTCGAACTCTACTTGCACCGGCACCTCGTACATCTACCAATCCTATGGCAACGGCGAGCCAACAGAGGCTTCCGGGATCAAATACGGGAGGTGTTACTTCAGGACGGCGGGTAACCCAACCACGGATCAGAACGCTCCAAACACCAACTTTGCTGCAAAGAGGGTGGCAGTTGTCGTCTCTAGTTCCACTGTCTCCAGTTCCAGCTCTGCAGTACCAAGCTCGTCCTCGGTTTCCAGCAGCTCGTCAGTCGTGGTTAGCAGCTTATCCGCCGTACCCAGCCCCAGCTCCAGCTCCCGCGCCTCGAGCAGCTCATCTTCCGCTGTGGCTAGCAGTTCGTCCCTTGCACCCAGCTCTTCTTCCGCCGTTGCGAGCAGCTCGTCCTCTGTCTTAGCGAGTAGCTCGTCTTCCGCCGTAGCCAGCAGCTCGTCCTCCGTCGTTGCAAGTAGTAGCTCATCTGCTGCGCCTTACTCAAGCTCTAGCTCCCCTGCGTCAAGCTCCGCCGTGGCTAGCAGCAGCTCATCCGCCGTACCCAGCTCGTCTTCGGTCGTGTCATCGAGCTCGTCCGTCATGCCTAGCTCTCCTTCCTCAAGCTCATCGGTTGTTAGCAGCAGTTCTTCTGCGGCTGTGTCCTCATCGAGCTCGTCCTCAGCTGCCGCCAGCTCTCCCACTGTGTCCAGCTCGTCTAGCAGCTCGTCCGCCATCATCAGTTCCGGAACCTCTACTGTCTTCAGTTCTGGATCATCGACGAGCTCGGCCGCCTCCACTGGAACGTGCACAAGTGTACCGAGTCCAGCGTCGTTGACAACATTGTCGTGTTCTGACGCTGCCAACTCCGGCAGAGGACTGATTGGCGAATACACCGATCAATGCGCCAATAGATATCAGGTATACTGTGGCCGCGACACACAGCCTGGCGCCGCAGGCTCTACAACTGCAACCAACATCAACGACTGTATGCTGAAGTGCGATGCTTACCCTGGCTGCAGAGCTGCAGTACTCGACGGCAACACATGCTACTTCAAGACTGGGTTCACAAGCTTGATAACTTCGGGTCAAAGTGCCACCAAGGCCGCCCTCGTGAGATACGTCCCGCCCAACCCTGCCTACGCGCCTCCTGTCGCGGCTACTGGCGGAGGATGTGGAAAAGCCCTGCCTGCCAACATCACCGCAAACGGACCGAGTGTGTATTTCGGTATGACACCATCGGACGGCTTCCCGAGAACTTACCTGGTACACATCCCGCAATACTACGACATCAACAAAGCGTCACCTATCATCTTTGCCTTCCATGGCAATGGTGATTCCGCTGAGGGCATTGAGGGCCAGACTCGACTTAACGATGCGGGCATCAACCCGTTCGCCATCGCTGTATACGTCAACGGAGTCGGCAGCGGTGCAAGAGGCTACGAGTCTAACCCGGGCTATGGTTCTTCTGCCAGTAGCGCTCCAAACAACCAGATACGGGATAGGGACTTCCTCAAGCAGCTAGTCCGCAGTATGCAGGACACCTTCTGCATCGACTCTACCCGTATATTCGCAACCGGACAAAGCAACGGCGGTGGGTTCTGTGGTGTTATCGCATGCGATCCTGAGCTCAGTGTCACTTTCGCCGCGATTGCACCCAACTCAGGTGCCTTCTACACCGGGACTCTCGGCAACACAGTGGACCCTTCTGTTGTCGTTACAGACACGCCTGTACAGATACCCTGCAGCCCAAACAGACTCAACATGCCCATCTTCGAAACACACGGGACAACGGATGACACAATCTCCTACTACGGACAGGCCAGTCGTGGTTCACCAGGCAGAGTTGTTCCCACAATCCCTCGCTGGCTCAATGCATGGGCAGAACGCCAGCGTATGTCAACCAGAAACTACACGACGGTCATTGCCCCGAGGGTCACTCTTGTGCAGTGGGGAAACGACACTGGAGAGCTCGGTAGACTCCAGCACTTCCGGCTCGAAAATTGGGTGCATGCCTGGCCAAACGGCCAAGGCAACGCCCCGGTCGATGTGTCGCCATACATCATGGACTTCTTCTACCGTTGGACAAACCCGAACAGAGTTGCAATCTACGCGCCTCCGGACAACAGCTCGACGCCAACGTCATCTGTCACTTCCTCGACAGTATCTTCCACCGGATCATCGACATTATCGTGGACCGTATCATCGACAGTATCGTCGTCGGCATCGTCTTCCAGCTCTCTGATCGCTTCCAGCTCGTCCAGCTCTCTAACCAGATCTAGCTCATCTACCGCACCAAGCTCGGTAAGTCGTTCCACTTTTCTTTTCTAGCAGCGATCGTATCGTGTCTGGTGTCCCGACTTTATCCAGCTCTGATTCTCTGAAGCGGCGATCTGTAACGTCGTCTGCGTCGTCCACTCAACGACCAGTAACTACGTCGTCCACTAGGCGACCAGTTATCTCATCGTCCACGCTGTCCACGTCGTCTACTCGGCGACCATCAGCATCGTCCACGCCGTCTACTCGGCGGCCGTCAACATCGCCTACATCATCCACTCGGCCGCCATCGACATCGTCTACGACTTCCACTCGGTCCCGTTGAACTTCAGGTTCGGAAACATCATCAATGGCATGCATGTGGTGCGACTGCAGTGGCGACCAGGACTGTTCTGGTACCTCGCCGCATTCGCAGATTTCAGACACGATTGACATATCACTTACTAACCTAACGTTTTGCAGAGTCCTACGGTCGCGCTGGACTGCCCTAGAAGCGCCAATCAGCTGTACACTGGTCCATTCTACGGAAAGACCTACCAAATCTATTGTTACCAAGACTACGTTGCTACTAGCTCCGAAATTAGGGAAGAAGCCTTCGATCTTGCAAACTGCATCCAGCAGTGTGAGTATGATTTGGGCGATCAGTGCTGGGGTGTATCTTGGGTACAGAGCGGCCAGCCCCGGCAGTACTGCTACTACAAGTCTCCGGGTGCCTTCCTGATCCCTCAGCCTGCGGGAGTTGTCGTATTCTCTGCTGGGCCTGCAAACTCCAGCTCCAACTCCAGCTCCAGCTCTAGCTCCAGTTCCATTGTTGGTATTACAACCTCTTCGAGCCTCACCAGTCCCGCTAGCTCTTCGGGAACTTCATCGATCGCTGGCTTCAGCTCGAGCTCGAGCTCGGGGACATCGTCCAGGTCCGCAACCTCAGTCTCGAGCGCCTCGACTGCAGTTAACACTCCATTCCCATACAAGTGCCCCGACAACAACGGCCAGCGGGTCCAGTACCCAAACGGAGAAACCTACATTATTGGCTGTGGTTACAATGCCAACAACGGCATAACTGAGAACAGGAATGCTCAGACCTTCAACGACTGCCTCCAGTACTGTAGCGCGGCAAGCAGGCCAGCTCAGCCGAATTTCGGATGCACTGCAGTCGTCTGGTTCGGTGGGGCCAACGGTGCTGGTGGAGGTGTGTGTCAGTTGAAAGAGGGCAACAACGTCGATTTCACTGGCACGGGCAACGATGATACATTGGTTGCGGCTATCGATGTGAGATACTACGCGGGTCGGGCTGTGATCACAGTCGCCTCCTCGTCTACGGTCATGTCGACGACGATGAGCTCACCCTCATCGACTTCTCTGTCGACATTTTCGACACGCTCTGCTTCGACATCGTCTTCGGCATTGTCATCCTCGTCACTGACATCCTCTTCCGCATTGGTGCAATACCCATCGCAATCGGCGTCATCGTCAGCATTGTCATCATCCTCTTCGACACTGACATCTTCTTCGGCATTGATCCAATATCCCTCGCAATCGGCGTCGTCTTCGGCACTGTCATCTTCTTCTTCAGCATTGCCATCATCCTCTTCTACACTGACATCGTCGTCTTCGACACTGAGATCGTCTTCTTCGACACTGACATCGTCCTCTTCGGCACTGACCTCATCCTCTTCGGCATTGGTACAATACCCCTCGCAATCGACTTCGTCCTCAAGCACGTCCGCTACTGCGATATCAACGACGTCTTCCGCGACATCAATGCTTCTATCATCGTCTTCTGCAGTGTCCTCCACGGTGACATCGTCATCCCAGACATCGTCTTCTGCGACGTCCTCTGCTCTACCGCCGTCTTATGCAGTGTCTTCTTCGGCGACGTCCTCTTCGGCGACGTCCTCTTCGACGGTATCTGCTTCGCCGACATTCTCTTCTGCAACGTCGTCTCCTGCAACGTCCTCATCTGCAACGCTCTCTTCGACGATATCCTCTCCTCTACCGCCGTCTTATGCAGTGTCTTCTTCTTCGTCGGCGACATCATCGTCATTATCGACATCCTCTTCAGCAGTATCCTCTCCTGCGACGTCATCTGCTCTACCACCGTCTTACGGAGTGTCTTCTTCTTCGCCGACATTCTCTACGGTGATTTCCTCTTCTCCGACCTCGTCCTCCGCCACCTCGTCTTCCCCACTATTATCTTCTCTGGCGTCCTATCTAGTTCCGTCCTCGACGGCATCATCCTCGGCAACATCGTCTTCTCTGACTTCGTCTTCACTGACGTATGCTTCCCCCTTGGTGGCATCCTCTTTGGAACAATACCCTGCGTCGTCAACCATGTCATCCTCGTCTTCCAGCTCCTCAGCCGCGACGACACCGACCGCGTTCCCGTACGCTTGCCCTGCAAATGACGGACAGACAGTGACAGATTCAGCCGGAGCTCGTTACGTCTTGGCTTGTGGACGCAGCACGAACCATGGCCCGTACAGTCAACGAACGGCCAGCACTTTCAACGATTGCTTCCAGATGTGTGACGACGAGGCGGGAGTAACTCCTGGAAGCCCAAGTTGTACAGGTTTCGTCTTCTTCGGTGGCGCAAACGGTGTTGGTGGAGGCATCTGCCAACTCAGAGAGAAAGACAATCATGATTTCACCGGAGAAGGATATGACCCAACCCTTGTGGCGGCAATCCGAGTGGAAGCATACGCTGGAAATATGGCGACGATGTCGTCTTCTTCGATGACAGGCCTTGCCACCTCGACGGTGTCTTTGAGCACTTCAAGCGTCGTCGTTTCATCATCAGCCAGCAGCGTTGGCGACCTACCTGCTTACTCGACGACACTACTGAGCTCAATTTCGGCCAGCATCAGTATTGACAGCCCAACCGCTTACTCGAGCACTGATGTAGCCACCGAGATCATTTCTTCAGCGACCCAAAGCAGCTCTGACAGCGCTGTGGAAACACCTCCAGCTTACACAAGTTCGATGACAATGTCCAGCTCGTCAGAGCTTGGACAATACCCAAGCGCAACAGTATCATCAAGCTCAACGACCACTAGCGATGCAACCACCTCGTCGTCGGGCGCAGCAATTATGTCAATGGTCAGCTCCCTCTCCAGCGCAAGCGCGATATCTTCGAACGGCCAGACATCTACTTCTGGACCTCCTGTCTACGTCGAAAGCTCGAGCACTGCTTTGCAATCGTCTGCCAGTGCCTCACTGTCGGAGACCTCGGCGTTTGGCGCTGGAAGCAGTACGGGAATATTGTCGTCTTCATCCTTGGTCTCAAGCCTGCCCGCTACTGACCAGACATCGCCAAGCACTTCCAGTGGGGGCAGCCCACCGTCTTATTCCGGAGGCGAAGACTCCACCACAACCACTCTGCCGCCTACATACGTTAGCGTCAGCACATTCTCATCGCAGGAGAGCCCGATCCCAACCTGTGGCGCCGGATCTGATACCGCCAGCATATCCGCGGGCGGAGACAGCACATTGTGCCAGGATCCGTACGGAAATACTTACGAAGTCTCATATGGCTCGAAGCAATATACCGGCAGAGTTACCAAGCGAGCAGTGACGTCCAACGTCAACGAGTGTTTGCTTCTGTGCAATTTGGAAGCTGATTGTGAAGGCGTCAACTACGTTGGAGACACCTGCACGATCTTTGCGTAAGTCATCACACTTATCTCCCCCTTGTTATTCTAGTACTAACAACATTCCCAGCGAGATCACTGGTACAACCGACGTGACTACAGGACCACCTGCGGTGGCTGCCACCAGACCCGCAGATGTGAGCACCACCTACACAGAATCTCGGACGTCGGTCCCCGCATACACGACTCCTTCACAGCCACCGATCTACGGCACATCGAGCACGTCACTCTCGGGTTACGAGTCCATGAGCGGCAGTCCCGGCTCATCCCCAGCGATGTCCACGCCCTCCATAACAATGAGCACCTCGGCATCGCCGTCAGTCGTGTTGCCATCTTACGGCGGCGACAGCTCGCCCGCTAGTGCGCTACCAACTCTCAGCTCAAGCGGTCCTAGCAGTCTGTCTGTAACGGGCCCAGCTTCGGCACCAAGCCAGTACACCAACCCGGATGGTGCGTCTTCGCGAAGCAGCAGCGGTCCGGCAAGCTACTCGAGCGGAATGACAACGTCTGTGAGCCAACTGCCAGTGGGTTCGGCTTCCCTATCTGCTCCTACGATTGGCCTGTCAAGCTCCTCGCAGAGCCAGGTGGCGTCCAGCAGTGGCTCAGGCCAGTCATCTCTGTCAGCTTCAAACGGTGTTTCTCCGATCTATGGTGGCAGCAGTTCGACGCTAGTCCCGTCCAACAGCTTGCCCCCAGTGTATGGAGGAAGCTCCTCAGCTAGCTCGGTCGTTGTAAGTAACACTCCTCCACCGTATGGGGGCAGTTCATCCAGCCAGGCTCCTCCACCGTATAGAGCTAGCACGACTAGCTCGGCACCTTCGAACAATTCTCCGCCGCCTTACGGGGAAAGCATCACTGCTTCCGCCCCGACCACCTCCTCGGCGACTCCTCCGGCCGAAACACTCTGCCCGGCATACAACAACAGCAATTACACCGACTCCAACGGCGCAACGTACACGGTGCTCTGCGGCCAGGACATCACTGGCACACCTTTCAACCCTAGCTACAAGCGCCAGGCTACAGCTTATACAATCCAGTCGTGCATGTCAATCTGCGACAAGTACACTGCTTGTGTTGCTGTGTCTACTGACGGCCTGAAGTGCAACCTCTTCAGTTCAGTCATTGGCACTGTGGGCAGTCCTGGTGCCGTTGCCGCATACAAGGTTTCTGGCCCGCCCACCAATGTCGAGACGGTCACCGTCTGTGCCAATAGGTCGACAGCATACACTACGGTGTGGACAACGGCGACCCAGACGACCTGTCCGCCGAACTCGGCCTGCACTGCTGGGACTGGTCTTGTTGGAAGGAGCGGAGCCCGCTAGTCTGAGGCGTGATAGTTGGGCTGTATTCTAGTGATGTGATTTGATTCTTGTTGTGGTTTGCAGGGTGTGAGGTTCGCGTTTAATTGTATTTGCAGCGTAATCGTCGTCGCACAACTTACCTAGATAGCTTAGTGGTATATCAATTCACTCGTTTGCGCATGAACATTAGCCCTAGGTTTGGCTGCCTCCACGATTGCATGTGTGTTGCATCCGTTCAGATTGCATTCCAGCATTCAATGCCTTGACGGGCTTCCAACTTCGGGGAAACGTCGGGCCATACATCTGGACGTCAGCTGGTGGAGTCCAAGGCTCCAAGGGCTCGCAACTCTTGTGCTCGTAGAGACCTACCGTACCCACGATCTTTGGACGAATTGATTGCAACGATTGGTGCTGGAGTGCATAGCTGCTGAATGCAACAGCAAAACTGGTCCCATAATCCGCAATGGTCTGCCTTACCACTACATGGACAGACACCAACCCCCACTAACTTCCACCCAGTCTCAATCACTCCGACCCTACCTCTCCTGCGTGCGCAGCACCCTAACCGCCGCACTCTCGCTTTCCAACTTCGCGTCGCAAGCCAGTGAAAGACACAACGTCCCCGAGATTGAGGCAAACACCTCGCCCGAACTCATCCTCAACCCATTGACCGTTGCGCGAAACCAAGAAGAGCGTGTCCTTGTCGAACCGTCAGTGAACAGCGTGCGTGTCAGCATACGGATAAAGCAGGCGGATGAGATCGAGCACATCCTGGTACACAAGTTCACGAGGTTCTTGACCCAAAGAGCGGAACCCTTCTTCATCTTGCGGAGGAAGCCGATCGATGTAGGTTGATGTGGAGGCATATGCGTACATCACTGGGCAACTAGACTGACACGTCGGCAGGGCTATGATATTTCGTTCCTGATCACCAACTTCCACACGGAGGAGATGTTGAAGCACAAGCTGGTCGACTTTATCATTCAGTTCATGGAGGATGTCGACAAGGAGATCTCGGAGATGAAGCTCTTCTTGAACGCGAGGGCTCGTTTCGTCGCCGAAAGCTTCTTGACACCGGTATGTATGTCCCTGTCTTCCTGTCTTGAGAAGGTGCTAAGTTTTAGCAGTTTGACTGAGCGATCCATACTATGACGAGGACCACGACTTGCGGGAGCACGCCGTTCTATGGCTGCTCGCTCCAGAACCAGCGGTTATGCATGTCGGCTAGCCCAAGATCATGAGCAGATACACCATGAGCAGGATACAGGCATCCATATAGGTTCAGTATGCTCGATCAATGGTAGAGCACGTTCCCAATGTCTACTGCGTGTCATGTATGCCTCTCTCTCTCTCTCTACTTCGTCGATCCCGTATGGTTGCACTGAGCAACAGACTGATTGAGCAGCACCGGATTGAAGACGACCGCACCAGCTGCCACATCATTCTCGTAGCTGTGTGCGATATATTGGAACACACAATCGACCAACAAACCATGACAGACTGTCATCTCTTTGATATGCGGTCTAGCCACTCATGTCAGCCAAAGCCAGACCACTACACCATTGCATGTCTCGCGTCGTATGCGTTCGCCGTCTTGAGTGGAGGTCCTCGGCGACACTCTGGTATGCAATGACTACCGCTCTTCACATGCTCCCGAATGCGCAACATGCGTCATCCATATGTCGCACCTTGCTCCAACCTCACTGCAATCGCTTCCACGACCCCGCGTATTCACCCATTTCTGCCGATCTTTCGCTCTATCACATGCGCGCTAGTGGTGGTGCCTGAGGCGGCCACTGAGGTACAATAGCTCAAATGAAGCACAGCTTGATTCTCCTTTCTTCTTCTCTCTCCAACAACCACGGTGCCATTGGATTTTCGGTCCATTGAAAATCCAGTCGCAGGCGAGGACTGCCATTAGATAGCCACTCGCGAACTTACCATTGGAAGTGAGAAAGCTAACCCAGTGACCAGTATCCTCCTCTCTACCGCGACAATGCTCGCAAACAATGAAGGGCAGGGCGATCCGAACGAGTGAGATCCCTCCCACGACGCTCATATGGCACCTCAACAATCAGTTGCTAATACTCAAATAGCCCAAGCAGATTTCCCGTCCCGCGCTACGTGCCGCTCAACTCCTTCGACGACATTCCAGCCCGCCCTGACTCCAGCGCATCCACCCAATCGAGCAGCAGCGGCTTTGCTTCTCAGGTCAGCGACGACGGTGGAGTCACGCTGCCTCCCGCCAGTGTTGTCAACAGTCCCAGCCATGACCACAGTGAGCCAGCCTCAGTTGAACGCACGGGCGCCACGAACGCGCAAGTTCACGCTCCCCTGCCGATGCGTGTCCTCAGAAACATTAGCATCCAAGGCGCCGCTCACGCCAACTTTGCCGATAGTTTCACAAGCGCCCCAAGTGCCAACCTCGCTGGACCAGGAGTCTCTGCTTCGCAACCTGCGCTCCCAATCCAAGGCGATGAATACTACATCATCAACAGCGCCGCTCACGCCAACTTTGCCGATGTCTTCACGGATGGTTCGCACACCGCCTCATCGACCGCTCACCGTGTCGCACCGCAGATCTCCACTTTGCAGCCTCCTTTCCAAACCTATGCCAATGGAAATGGAACTGGCAGCGTGAACATTCCGAAGAATGATCGTATCTACGGCAACCTGAAAGACAACCGTCTTAGCAGCCTGGACAAGCCCACGTACGGCAACGGTAGAGGTAAGGCGAACAGCCGCACCTACAACAATGGAATCCCCCGGCGCAACCGCCGCGACAACCGCGTCCAAGGCCCTCAGCAAGTAATTGCCGGCAGCTTCGGTAACAACAATGCTTTCGCCACGAATGGCAGCCGTTATCCTCGCGTCACTCACCGTGCGATCCAGCAGTACCCAGCTGTTAACGGGGTGCTTTTCCAAGAGTCGCGCAACAACCAGGTCTCCAACTACCGGGCCTCCAATAACAACCAGGTCTTATACAACCAGGTTCCCAACAATCAGATTCCCCACTACCAGGCCTCCACCAATCAGGTTCCCTACAACCTGGCCTCTCACAACCAGGTCTGCAACCCTCAGGTTCCCTACGACCAGGTCTCTCACAACCAGGCCTTCAACACTCAAATCTCCAACTACCCGGCCTCCATGAACTTGGTCTCCACCTACCAGATCACCAATTACCAGGCTCCCAACAACCAGCCCGTGGCTTATCATGCCCAAATCCCGCATCAGACGCAGTTCCCGACCCCTCTCTCCATGTTCAACCCGCCGCCTAACCCCTTTGCCGCGCCTGAACGCACAAGAGCCACCATCCTAGCTGATTTCATCCGCGCGGGTGCCACGGACGACGGCGTGCTTCTCGACCCCGACGCTCGTACATCGAGAACCGGCTCTGATCACCGCCAGCGTCGCCACACCGACAGCGCGCAATTCGGAACTCCGACGCGCTCTCGTGAATCTTTTGTGTCTCGTGGCCTTCGTCACAACGGCTACGGCAACACACCGTCTCGTTCTCAACAGTCTCGTGCGATGAGCTCGCCTCTAAGCAACATGCAATCCGCAGAATCTTATGGCATTCAAACTGCTCGCACTCCGGCCACTAACCTTCCCAGCCTGCTTCAGGGGCAGCCATTGCCGCCACCTGCCTGGCTACGCGAGGTCGGTGTCCAGCAGCCTACCCTGGATGAGGCACTGAAACCACTTCCATTCTCCAACCCCTTTAAGAATGTCCCTTTTCGTGGGAATGGTGTGGTGAAGTTCACCAACATCCCGTACGGCACGCAAAAAAATGAACTCATCGCTTGCCTCGGTCGCAATGCGCGCCCTGTCAACATGCCGCTGGGTTCACCCTACTATGCAGTGCATATCATCATGGACCGCCACACAGGAAGTTAGTTAGAACATGGAAGCCCATTCAACCCAGGGCAATCCTTCTTCTATCTTTGAATATTCCACTAACCCGATTTTCCACTAGAGACTGGCGACGCCTATATTGAGCTACCTACCGCCAGAGATGCTTTGCAGACCGCGAGAGCCATGATGCGTTTCGCCACTGATGGAAGCCGACCATTGAAGATCGGCGACCGCGAAGCCGTCGTTCAGGTTTCCACTCCGGAAGAGCTCATGGCCGCGCTCTTCCCCCATGCTGGTGCGGTCGAGTGGACCGGCTACACTCCCCGTGTCATCGATGTCGATACGTTGTTCTATCGGGATCAACCGCGAGGAGTCCCTTTCACTGGTTTCTGCAGCAACGAAGAACTCGCCATGGTTGCCAAATTCGCCGAGAGCCAAAATCGAGTAAGTCATCCACCGATTCATGCGCTACTCTAGCTAACATCACTACAGTCTGCCTTCATCCAGCGTACTCCTTACCGCCTGTACGAGTGCATCATCTCGACGCTGTACAGGTTCCCGTGGCACACACCACAATACATGACGCTCAATCAGCGCAAGAAACTGTACGAGACTGTTCGTTGCTGCATCCAGGCCCTCATCACGGCTCTCGAACGCGATGAGCGCGAGAGACACACCGCCATCTCGGAGTCTCTTCTCCAGGAGCTTTCCACTGCAGCTCTAAGCTGTGTCGGTTTCAGCGAACTACAAAAGGCCTCCTTTGTTGAAGATTTGACTGCTCGCGGTCACGTTGACTTCGCCATGGGACGTGGCATGAATGCCCACCACGGCGGCAGCAGCTTGTTCAGTGGCTCATGGCCCTTCATGGCCCTGGTTCCGCAGGCTTTTGTCGACAGCGAGCTGCTGAAGGTGCGTCACATCCTCTCTTCCTTCTCTCATCTCCTTGCTAACCTCACTGCGCAGTTCTACATCTCACTCGTTTCCAAGGCCAGCGAAGTCACGAAGGACACGTCCCTTTATGATACGGCAGCCTACCTGGAGCATGATCCCAGGCCATTCGGCACGTTCTCAATCAACTACAACAGCCAGGAACTGGGCAGCCTTACCCTGGAGGACGTCGTCCGGTCCGAAATCGGTGCCGTTGCGCAGATTCTGTCTACAGTGCTCCTTGGTGGCTGTTCGGGTCCCCTGTTCGAGCTCGAATAGAGACTGCGTTGACGGCATGATTTGCTTGACAAGGTATTGTGGCATGCATCTTTCAACAGATGGCATTCTTCCCTTGTTCCTCCCTTTCTCAACACCACAGCACTTCTTCTCCTATTTCCGGGTCCAGCGGCACACCCTTCTTGCCTGGCCACGAAATATCTCCTCTTTGGACTGACTTGTGGCATTTATCAGCACTCTCGTCACTCCTACCTCCAGGCCCCGGTTCTCGGTGTCACCCCAAAAATGACCACGGTAACTGGTCTTTTCTTATTCTCCTGGTCTTGACACTCCACACCACTGAGCATACTTTATCATCGATGCTCTCACGCATCATCACAACGGTGGGTCTCGGTCTTTCTTTCTTTCTGACTTCTGGCATCCAACATCACTGGGCATACCTTACGCAGTACCACATCCAGGTTGGTCCACTTTTTCGATGCCTACATGCATCATCACAACAACAGTGGGCAACTGGATACTTGCTTTCTTCGTGTACTGCTTTGAATCTCGGGCCAATGTCGCGGTAGATTTCGGGCCTTCACCCTTTACTCAGCATGGTTGGCGGACCTGTGTTGTGAATGGGCAGCGAAGATCCTAGGCTAGAAGGTCTGCAAGTAAGTCAGTGCAATAACAAGAAAACTTTGCTACATTGTCTGATTCCATGGTCTTTCAATCTGTTCGTGATGTAGGTTGGCCGGGTAGGGTTCCCTCGCTGGCTGATCGAGCTGGCGCGTGCCATGGTGTGCAATGCGTTCAAGGTCCCTTGGTCTCGTGCCCCCCCCACGTCCGCGTTGAATGCCCATTTTCCGTACGATTTCCTTCTGCTCCTGCAATTTTGAGCACCATAATCACAATAAAATCGCATACTACCATCAATTCGCAACAATTGATCACAGGGGATATGGTCTAGCGGTATGACATCTTCTTAGCACCGTGCTTCACAGCACATGTTAAGTGGAGAAGGTTCCCGGTTCGACTCCGGGTTTCTCCATACTACTTGTCTTCGGATGAGAATAACCTTTTGTGCTTCTTACGGACATCCAAGCTATCAGCTTTTTGCTTCGGTGCGGTCTGATGTCTTCACTTTGTGACCTGGGCTTGTGGGCTCGGGGACAGGAAGGTAAACGTTCCGGGTCGCTTAATACATTCGTTCCATAGGGACCATGGAATGGAGGCAAGAGGGGGGTTGTGGGAGTACTGATCTGAAAGGCAAGAGTAGTGAAGCGTGGCGCGAGTACCTGTCAGCTTATACTTTGAGTGCAGCATTGCAATAGTTTTGGGCGTCGGAGATTTGTATCGGTGGGGTGAGGAAGTTCGGTTCCACATCTGTCTCTCTATCTGTGGCTGATCATGCGGCTATCTTCTTGCTCTCCCGACTCAGTCCTTACCGTGAATCGCAGCATACCTCATGACCCTTGCGCATGCTCCTCAGCACCCAGAACTCTCCCTTCGATCCTTCCACCATAAGTGCCGCCATCCAGAATCCAACCCTCATTGTCGTCTTCGTCCATCTGCACTTTCCGCCAAGTACTGTTTCTTTCAATCCTCTCAGCACCCTTGCCCTTGTCTTCCTTGGCCCTCGGCCGTACCATGGCGCCAACGAGTGGGTTGTTGGAGAAAGCACCCGCTTTGCCACCCTCGGGCGCCGGGGCTTGGTAACCGCCATCTTCAAGCTCATCCTCGTCGTCAGCCGAGAAGTCCGGCTTCTCGACTTCGGCCATGCGGCGCACGATCTTGCCGCCTTTGAGATCGATACTCGCAACCATCTGGCGCTTTTCGTATTCGGGCCTCGCGCTCCATTCCATCTCGCGCAGCATGCGTTGCTGCTTTTTGAGCTGCTGCGCGCGCTCCTGCGGGCTAGCCCACATGCTGGTGCCGGACGTAGGAATGTCGTAGTCGGCAGCTTCGTCGTGGATACGTGTACGGCGGGCGTTGTTGGCCTGGAAAGCGAGGAGGCGGTCTCTGTGCGCCTTGGCCTTGTCTTTGGCGTCTTCATCTTCACTCGCAGCAGCAGAGGAGAGAGGCGAGGGCTTTGTCGAGGAAGAGGTTTGTGCGAGGAATTCGCGGCCGGTGAAAGCGCGGGCTTTGCCAGAGGCGACTTCGGCTTTCTTCTGCGAGGCGTTGTTGGCTTTCATCTTCTCTTCGCCGCGCTCCTCCTTGAGGATGCGGAGGACTTTGGATATTTCCTCGTTGGATATGATGGCTGAGCCGCAGAAAGTGCAGGGCCCAAGGCCTTGTTTGAGGCAGATGACTTTGCCACATGAGAGACAGTTGGGTGCCATGTCAAGCAGTGGGTGGCGGGTGCCCATGCAGTTGCAGTTTCGTTTCTTCGTGTCTGCGGGCGAGTCCGAGGCAAGGGAAGGATTAGTTTGGATCTCGAGAGAGCGAATGGCAGAGTCTAGATCTGAAAGAGCGGTGGAAGCTCCATGCATCGCAGTACCGCCAGTGAGCTTGATTTTGGTTTTGCGTGACGGGCTGGCATTCCTCGACGATGAAGCAGAGCCTTTCTTCGCCGGCGGAGCAAGAGCATCCGAGATCAGCTGTCCAGCAACAGAGGGCGGTGCTGTGTAAGCTTGCTGCTTTGTACTAGGCGCACCCGTATCGGTGATCAGAGGCATCTGCTTTGCGTCTGGCTTTCCTCGGAGCGCCAGATTGTCGGCAACCTGCTGCTTGTGATTCGGGCGAGCAGCTTTTGGCGCGTAGTCTTCTTCCTGTTGCTTGCGGTAGCCGCCGGCCACGTTGCCGCGATCTTCCAGCTGCCGTGCAGGCAAGGCATGAATGTTTGCTTTCTTCTTCCCCTGCCTGGGCTTTGCTCGGGGAACTTCATTGCCAGACGCTGGGGATGCTGTGCGTGGCGTGCCATTGTTCGAACTGCTTGCTTGTTGCACGGGAGAAGGCTTTGAAGCCGCCTCATTTGGAGGTCGCTGGCGCCGCGTGTTGAAGCTCGATATGAACTCAAATGCTTGCGGCGAGTCTCCGAGCAGGTTCTTGAGATGCTCTGCAGCAACATTCTTGGAGAGCGTGTCCGTGTATGTGATGATTTGTTTCAGGCTATCTTCATCCAATGGGAGTAATTGTTGAAGACGAGGCACTGCCCATGCTTCCAATGAGGCGGCCATGGTTTTTGGTCAGAGTTGTCCGCTGGGGTGGTGTGTATCGCTGCGTCTGGTCTTACTCTTGATATCGTCATGCACCTCGACGCTTCGGCCCACACACGGAGACGGAGACCGGTTGCGCCTTGGGCCGCCCTCAGGCCGACTTCTACTTGCGCAAGATCGGGTAGTATGGGAGGAACGGTCCGCAATGGTTTCTATTTCAACTTCAATTCACGGCGATTGTAGGAGAGCGTTGTCGCAATCTATCGCGAGTGGCAATCAACGATCGGGTAGATTAGAGAACAGAATGGCGACACTGCAGCGCACATGGATTACTCGTAGCAGGCAAACGTTCAACAAGGGAATCGATGGGAACTGTTGTTTTAGTATCGCAAACATTTTATAGCGTACAGTGACAAGGAAACGACAACGCAAATTATTTCTTCTTTCGCGCGAAACTTTCAAGTGTTGTACCGAGTCACCGTAATGTTACAGACTCAGCCTCGCGTTGTTAAAACCACGTCATCTCGACACCTCCCGATAGGAAAGCCATGTGGCTATGGAGTGGCAGACGCTCGAAAAACAAGGACAAAAATTGAAAAGACGACGAGTGGCCACCGAAAGCATAAACACCTTGCAGGAAAAGGAGCGCAGAAATCCTCGCATCAAGCAAATAACCTCCAACGCCCAGCTTATTGTCGTTTAACAGCTCAAGAGACCGGCTCCTTAGGCATGGCGGAAAGCAAGAGTTCGTCGTCAGTCTGAGTTTCGGCGTTCTTGTACACGCCGTTCCTCTGACTCATTCTGGGCATCCCATCGCTCATTACAGACATGTCGCCATCGTCCTTCGTCGTGAAGTCTAAAAGGTGTTAGTGGGCGGGACTCAAATACTATCGAGCAGCGGGAAATAAGTTTACGAACCGACTGATGGGGTGAGGATCGAAGGATCAGGGTACGGGTATTGGCCATCGCGTGGCATCGACGCTTGGACGCCTGGGTTAGGCGGAGGCAGCGTCGGGGTGTGCGGTTCGTCGGTGGGTCTCTTACGTCCAGCTTCCTGACCCTGCATCTGAGGAGGAGTGCCCTGTTGTGGCGGCTGTGGGTACACGGGCTGTCCAGGTTGTTGTTGGTAGCCCGGAGGCGGGGGAGGGTACTGCCCAGGCTGTTGTTGGCCTTGTGGAGGGTATTGATCACGCTGCTGCCCAGGCTGTTGTTGGTTGTGAGGCAGAGGTTGGCCGTATGCACCTTCTAGAGCGTTAGTCAAGCGACTGGTCCATGCATGTGAGTTCTGGCAGACTTACCATAGAGCTGGGCGTTTGGCGGAGGCTGCTGACCGCGCCAGACGGTGTGTGCTGGGACGAAAGCTTGTGTCTGGGCGGAGACTGGCGTGAAGACGCACTCTTGGGAGAAGCGCTGGCAGTTTGTGCAGCGACCGTCTTCAGATTGGTCGAATCCAGAGCAACGGATCTATCACACGCGTCAGTGTGAGTTCGCAGCACGCGACATGCAACCATGCAACGCGCTCGTCGCGATCGTGTCGCACCGTCGCGTCGTATCGTAACGCATCACATGTTATTGCTTGTTCATATCCAACGCACCTTTCTCCTGCGACAGTATCGGCATGCGATTGCTGTCCTTTGACGCGGCGCGGGCTGGGCCGGTGCGGCGTAGCCCATGGGAGGCCCGTAGCCCGGGTACATTTGCGCGGGCGGCGGTAGGGAACGGTACGGATCTTGCATGACGGGCTAGCAGAACGTCAGTATTTACGAACCCGTGCAAATAGTCATACACCAAGCAAGTCACATACAGGATGCTGAGGCTGAGGCGGCACGGCTTGTGAGAGCGACGGAATCTGTTTTGTCGCATCAGCATCAAGATCTTCCTCGACCAGCTGGGCGAGCTGGGGATCGATCGCGCCCATTTTTGCGGAAGCGTGGAGATGCGACTTCAAGCGACCGGTCTAGAGGGTGGAAGTGAAGGTGTGCAATGCTGTGGGGAAGAAGGGAATTGTTCGAGGTTACGCGGTATGCAGCTTGGGCTTGGCAAAGACTTACTTGATTGGGCCGGGGTGCATACTGGCCATTCTGCGGCTGCGGAGACCATGGCTGCTGTTGCTGCTGCTGCTGAGGCTGCTGCTGTTGTTGCTGCTGAGGTTGTTGCTGTTGAGGTTGCTGTTGTTGAACCTGCTGCTGCTGCTGCTGTTGTTGTTGCGGCGGCGGCGGAGCTTGACCAGTCGGCGTCTGTTGTTGCGGCGGAGGTTGCTGCTGCTGCTGCTGCATGGGCGGGTTGGGAGTCCATTGCGGCGTGGCCGCGGGCTGTTGATAACTCATGATGGTCGTGGCGGCGTGGGAGGTGGCGGCGACGACGGCGCGAGACGCGACGGCAAAAAGGACGTTTGCGCGCGAATGGTATTGCGATTATTCGTGCAAGGGCATGCAGGCGTGACGGAGTTCGTGTTGCACGAGAGACGGAAGCGCGGCCTGCGGACGGGCCGTTGACAGTGCGATATTTCAATGGCGAGACGCGAGCTTGGGTTGGCAGGTGGTGGCGGCGACGAGGTGTTGTTGTTTGTGCACGTGCGGGACAGAGCGGAGGGTGAAGGGCGTTATGTAGAGTATTGTGGTGTGGTGTGGCGTGGTGAAGTGTAAGTGAAGTGTAAGTGTAGTGGCAGTGAGCAAGAGAATAATAGGTGGTAGACTCTAAGAGTGAGAGCCGACAAAACCTCCCACGAGATTGGTAAGGGCGAGAGCGGGAGGGAGGGAAAAAGCCGTGGGGTCGCCGCCGCTTTCAAGGACTTTTCTCTCTCGACCTGCTGCAGAGGCTCGCTCGCCCGGCTGGCTCTGGCTCGCGAGGCCCGACCCCGGTAAGAGTAAGAGTGTACTAAACAGTGTGCAGGGTAGGCGCGCGCCGCCTGGCTTTGCTTGGGAGGGTCAGAGAGGGCTGGCTGGCTGGCTGGCTGGCTGGCTGGTGCTTGCTGCTTCCTTCCACGCTGCTGCTGCTGACGGCCCCGTTGCTCGCACGCACGCAGTTAGTGTTAGGTGCTAAGTCTGCCTGTACCAACTACAGTAGCTGCCGAAAGCCTGCAGTAGCGGCGCAAACGGCTCGCTGCTGGCTAGTGCCCGTCTCGGGATTCGACTGCGACTAAGCGAGCGGGCCTGCTGGGAATGGATGGAAGTAGTACAGGGAGAGAGCTTGGAGACACGACCGAAGGTCAGCCAAGTCAGAGGTCACGTCGTGTACGAGAGAGCATAGAGGTAGGTCACTCTGTCACTCTGTCTGCAAGAGTCTGCCTCTCACGTCTCTCTTCCGTCTGCGCCCGTCAAACTTGGTGTCGTGGGACTGCGCCGTGGCACAGTGCAGTGGGGATGATCTCTGGATCTCTGGTACCTTCGTTCGCCAGGCGGCCGGTGGCGAGATGGCGGTGCGTGCTGTCTGGCTATAACCATTCGTCAGCTGTTGCGGCACCGCTGGTCAAGTTCAAAGTAAAAGAATCAGTAACGACGATGCACCGAATGCAGCTGCCACGCCGGCTGACCTGGCCTGACCTATCTCACTGCTCTCTTGTTTGCGCATCCACCAACGACGGAGCACCATCCCCTCCACTGAGATTAATCGGACCGCAGCCGACCAATCACAAAAATGAGCTGCCACTCGATCTGCGCCGCCGGGCAGAGCCCGGACGTCGCGTGGCCTCCTTGCTAGCTCGGCTTAGTGGAGACGCGCTGAGTTCTTGAGCGGGCTTGATAAAGAGCACACTGCTCGTATTGCCACGCTTACCCTGTCCCGGTGCGCGCTCCGCCATCGTGCGTCTACCACAGATATGTGTGACTGGACAGCCTGGCGTCGATGGCAGCAGGAAGTAAGTGAAAGATGCCACAATGGGTGGCTCGAAAGCATCCGCACTGTATGTCGCCCCTCGCAAACTTCCTGTCCGCGCAGTGTGTCCGGGAAGTCGCAAATGTCAAGGCATCGACGCTTGACTGATATCAATCGACCAAGCATCGGCTGTGTGGCAGTACGCAGTAAACAAATGCTTCCGAGCTACTACTTACTTCGGGTTTGTAGGGCTGTCAGATCGATACGGGTCCGACAATTCGCGGAGTGAATGAAATAGGTAGCCGTCCTTGGTGTTCGCTCAGGGAATTAGGTAGAGAGTCAACAGACGTCGAGGTCGAAATGCTTGCGTCTTACTCCCGAATTCCGCGCTGCCCGCGATTCGATTTCGCTGTCCAGAGAAAGAAAGAGTAATCGAGCACCTATGCCTCCGAGTTCAACAAGAGTCAATTCGACGACCAAAGGCAAACGATCACTATGGACGTAGGAGATCTTATAACACTGTCGATCCGCCGTGCGGCGAAGCGTGCATTGCATGCATCTCGCACCCACCATGCACCCACCATGCACAAGCGGCATCGATACAGAGCGTCGACCTCGAGTATGGTGTCACCGACCGAGCACATATCAGGAATACTATCGGTCACATTTGACCCCGTCCGACGTATACTGCGGTATCGGCACGGCGCGGCAGGGCATACACTACGACACCTTAGCAGTGTGACTTACATGCACGCACGCGCGCCGCCGTGCGCCTGCACCTCAAACTCCACGTCACGGACATGTCGTGCCCACACTCATCGACATGCAGAACAGCGGCAGTTCTTCCTTGCCTCGCCCAGGCCGTGCACCACAAGACGCGATCGCTGATCAGTCAGTGCCACCCTCGTCCTTCACGACGGCAGCTGCGGCATTTGGCCGTATCCCATCCGTTGTGCGAAACCGCTCATGCGCCTCAGATGGCGCTGTGTAAACGCGGCTGAAGAAAGGTATGGAGGCGTGGGAGGAAGAGCCGGCCCTGCTGTGAGGAGCCGTTGTTCCGAGCGGCGATGGCGACGGCAGCGGGAGGTTTGGAGACGGAAGCTTAGCAACGGTGAGAGTATCATCATCATCATCATCATTACTGACTACATCGATCTTATGCCGGAACACATTACACGCAACCAACTTACTGTGGCATGCGCTGTCACTGACCGAGTGATGAGTACACCTGTGGCAACAGCGCGAGACCCATTATGCAATTACTGCTGCACAATCAATATAAATTAACGTTGGCAGTAATAACATTGATGAAAACGACCAAGTCATCAAAGCGGCACGCTTACGGCCGGTGCGGAACGACACGACACGACACGACATCGACGGGGCGTTCTCTATCTGGTATTGCATGCATCGGGTGTGCTCGGTATTCATCTAGGCGAAAGCTGCGACAGGCGCGGCGCGGCAGCTTCGCGAGCCCTCGAAACTCGGCCAATGCAGACAGTCGTCTTCTCGCATCATCATCAAACCAAGTTAACCTGCGGTACCTGGTACTTTAGACTTTACGTATCACCACGCTCTTGCATCCGGCCAGCCCCTCACTCCGCTGTCACAAACGGCAATTACCGCCGCCTCCAGAGTCAATTTTTGCAAACCTCTCCCAGTAACGTTCCCACCTTTCTCGCGTCCGCTGAGGCCAAGTGCTATGTACGCAATGGAATCGACAAGACGGGGGACTCCCAGCGACGGCGCTCCATGGCTCCACGCCGCCACGCGATCTGGACAGAGAGGCGGCGGAGCGGGCCAGAGGCCGACAGTCGTAGTCATGAAGGTTTAGCACTACTACTGCGGCTAGGGAAAAGGTGGCGTGTCGCAGGGGGCTGCCTGCACACCTGCAGCATCGGACGATACGGCGCGCACCCAACCGCACCGCTAGCTCTGTGAGTTCTGCCCGCTGCGGCAAAGCCCATGCCCACACCGGTCGCTCATCACATGACCAGAATGTGCTGCAGCTACCCGTCCACCCCGTTGCAGGCTAAACGATAAACAGGTAGTGCACCTGGGGAATTGGGGGAGCTCAGTCGTCGCGTCGCCGCCCGTCAGCAATAATGTCATGCATTGCACGCTGGCACGCCCGACGATCTAGAGGTTGCTGTATGCGTTGGCGGTACCTCCTGCTCGCTGCTGTTTTTGGTGGTGTGCGACCTCGACCTGTGAGATCGCCAGCGTTGCGGCTTCATGACCCGTCACTGCTGCGAGGGCATCAGGGCAGCATATTGTTAAATCCGACAAGTCTCTTTTGGCACATATGGGCTGATGTGCGAGGTCAGTCGGTCAATCCAAGTTTGACGTATTGCATGAAAGGAGCGGTCGTTTCTCACCAGAGTGGGTGGAATTCGAGTTTCATTGAAACGGCTTGCCCATGATCACAAGCCACCCGATGTGACATGCATCACTTCACGGATGATCTCCCAGGACACAAGACATGCGAAGAAACTCGATCGAGTGCCCAACGACAAGTCAACCCGTAGCTATGCTTCCTTGGCGGGACACAGGTCTCAACAATAGAACAACGCGATTCGAACACAGGCTACCCAGCCGTGCCAGCATTGTTCTTAAATCCATTGCACCCTCCTGTGTCACCTTCCAAACTGCCTACATCCTTGTCATCGACTCCAAGAGATATGGAACAACCAAAAACGCGGAAAACTCCATTCTTAAGACGTGTCTCACTATAGCCGACCCGTTGATATGGCTAGGGTCTCACACTGGCACACGTGAGTTGTACCAAGGTTCCAAAGTCACGTCTATCAACAACCGAACGATCCAAAGCGTGGCCTTTCCCATACGATTCATTCGGCTTCGTCATCGTCTCCCACGCCGGACGACTCAGCAGACTCGCCATCGCTCCCGTCATCTTCAGCCTCATCTTCCTCCTCCTCGCTCTCCGACTGTGCTTCATCAGGCATGACCACAGAGTTGAGATAGGTAATCTGTATAGGACAAACGTTAGCGACGATAACCACGACACCTGCGGGTCACCCATACGCGCCAAGCCGCGATGGAGGGTAGTCAACAAGTCAATGGACTTTCTAACGAGCTCCCTTGCCTGCTCGAGTCAACGATTTTCGATCAACCATCCACCAGCAATAAATGTCCACCAACACCAACCACAAGTATGGTCGGTTGATTGGCCATCATTCAAGCACATGAAACCACACAAGCGAGTTTACAGGCCACTCCGCCATTAGCGTTGCAGCCCATAGATCGCCAGCAGTAAGCCGTCACCCGTCGTGTCCCAACCGCCATCTCGCCATCATCGCAGCCCACGCGACGGCGACGCAGGTCCCAAGGCGATTTGACTTGACTTGAGAACTTCCCGCTCTCCAACGCAAGGCAACCCGGCCTTCCTCCTTCGAGCTCAGGGAAAATTTGACTTTCACAAAGCCAAGTCCCCTTCCATGGTACGGTGCGGCCGCAGGTGGGGAACGGGCAACGTGGTAGCACTAAAGAGGAAAGTTCGCCAACTTACAAAGGGTTTCAACGAGCCGAGCAGCTCCGAGACGCGCTCGAGGCCAGCGTTGCCGGATCCGAGCAGTTCTTCTTCGGTGAGGCTTGCACCGATGGTGTAGTTCCTCAATCGCATGAGGTCGATGTCGGGGTGGTTGGCGTCGTATCCCTGTGGAAAGAAGAGGTCTTTGTCAGCTTTTGCATGTTCGACTTGTCTCTCTTGTCGTTGTTGCTGTCCTTTCGCGATCCACCAACACTCGCAGATGCAATGGAATGACTCGCGAGCAATAACACCACAACAATCAAACAAACGAGTCTCTCGTATCTGCGGTTGGATAAATGCGACGACAAATTCTTCCGCATCGCGTGTGCACAGTCTCACACACACAGAACCAATCTGCAGATCAACAATAATGTGATAGTGGCACGCAGATTTATTAATCGCGTGTGCCGCCGTATAATGACGAGACGCATCATTCGTCACGCGTCCCGCAGCCAGACTTGCAAGCATCAGGCGTCTGGAATTACCCTTTCTAATCCCATCCGCCACAACAATCCTCGCTCTGCACGGATGCTGGCAAAGGATCGCGCCGCTGTGAGCGCGGCAAGGCAAAAGCCGCCGGGTTCCCGAGGACGGACGAGCGAGTCGTTTGAGTTGAAGCCGTTGATTCCAGTACCAGACTTTGAGCCACGGAAGACTCCTCGATCTGGAAGATTGCTGGCTCGCTGCTGCAGGCCAATGATCGTTTGCCAATGGGTTTTTTCTTCTTTTCGCCGCCATGTGGGCTCGTCAGAGGCGAAAGTTGATCGATCGCTTGAGCCTCGCCAGGATGTCGGCATGTTTGTTGAGGGCCTTTTTTCGCCTTTCGCCTAGCTTGCAGAGGGAAGGTAATGTCGTATATTGATGGCGGCGTCACCGCGCATGTGTCAAGAGACGGGTTGACCTTCGGTTAGCCGTTTTGCCTAGGTTGCTGACGAGCTGGGGTGTGGAAGGCGGCAGGAAGGAATCCCCTGAGAGGGCCGTCGCCGTCGCCGTTCGCGGGAGGGTTAAGGGTAAGGATGGCGACGACGGACGGGATGGCCAGCCAGCTTTTCCGTGGTGGCTTGACATCTCGAAGCTCCCCCTCTTGTGCGACGCGATGAGCTGTCCATCAGTGATCACCATCAACCATCCTCTGCGACGAATGATGTGAATCATCCGATCGATGTCGTTCTTTGATCATTGTGATGGATGAATGGCTGCAGTGATGGATCACCCCACGAGCCTCTTTTATCACCAGCAGCCATGTGCAGCTGTTCACATCGACGACCAATGCCCGCATCCAGCTCGAAAACAAGTCTAAGACTGTTCCTCACGTTGAGCTGTCCCACCGATGGTTGTCGCGCATCCCCGATGCCTGACGCCCGATCCGCTTTCAACGCGACGCAACGATGCAGAACACCAAGCATGCAAGAGACGGCCACAAACATGACAAGTGCTGGTGTACGCGTAGAAATAGCAAGGAAAGGACAGAGTAACTCACCTTCGGACGCGTTTTGAGCGCATTGCTGGCGTTGGCGGCCACGAAAGCCTTGACGACTTTGGCGTCGTTCTTGGGGACTCCTTTCAAGAAGTCTCTGCGGATGGATTCGTCGGAGAGCACGTCTTTGAGCTTGCGCGGATGTCTGTCGATGTCGCGGCGCACCGCTGCTGTCGGCGCTGCTTCAGGATGCCAGAGGCCTCCTCCTGTCGGACACGGTTAGCAGGACTTTCGGTGTCGTCGCGCCGGGCTGCGACGTCTGCAACGCGTTGGTCGCTCCTTCTTGCGCTGTTTGAGCACGTCTAGTGACACGAGACTCTGTCGCGATGGACTGCTATGCTATAGACTCGTAAAGACGACCGGTTCTTCCGCTGCCGCGTGAACCTGTCTCGCTAGCCCACCGTCTGCCTTCGGACAAGTCGTCCACCGCGAACAGTCCTGCTTCACGCGACAGAGCCTCAGTGTCTAATGCCAGCTCGGTAGTAGAGCGATGATTAGGCCAGGTTATCGAGCCGTCCAAAGCACTCTGGACTGCGCAAACAGCTCCAGCCAATCCGGATCGTACTTGTAAATCGATGCCTGATTGTTCAACGCAATCAAGCATCCTGACCCGACTAAATTGCAACGTCTCTAAGTGTGCAATGATTGCACGTTCCCGTGCAAACACGAGGACCTTCAGCACGCTGCCAACGAGCTGACCCGTTGTGTGTGTCGTGTGAGTAGACGTCAAGCACCTAAAGTCACATGACCTTCGCATTGAAAGAACACGTAAGCGAAACAGTTCACTTACCGACGAACGTCTCTTGAGGAGAGACTTGCACATAGTAGTGCGCATAAGGACCTTTCCGTCCCGTGCGGGACCTGGTCACTTGTCTTAGCAATTTATTTGACGTTGCTGCACCTGACTAGGATCAGGGCAGAACGGACGGGCGGCTTACCATGCCGCTGAGAAGAACGGCTGTGACAACGCGTGCGTTAGCGAGGATTGCAATCTGCTGGCGAGATGCACGCTGCAAGGTGTGGGAGGGGCGATGGCGAGGCGGTGACGGACTCGCCGCGGGCCGACTAGCTAGCAACCACGTAAACTAGGGGACTGGGAGGCTCGCCTTGTACGGAGTTGGATCTTTGGAGAACCGGACATCGCGATAGATGCGGAAGATCTGTGCGGTTAAGCGTAAGTGAATAATTGATCCGAAGCGCCCAACGTAAAATTTGTGCCTTCCTGTATCTCGGCGGGCATAATGAAGGCTGCAACTCACAATGTCTTTGACGGGCAGCTCGGGGACAGTGTCGTCGATCTCGACGAGTCGCTCGGTTAGAGATTCCACGAACGAGAACCAATCCTTCTCTGCCTGCCTGAAATCGGGATCGTGCACTGCGTTCCGCGTCAGCTTGCTGCAACGTCAAGGATGCCGCAGAAGTGTGTAGCATAATAAAAAATGAGCAGCATCGCGTATGGATCACGGGATCAGATAGATAGCCGGATCGACCAAGCCCCAACTTTTGCTGGAGTGACAGCACAGCGCGGGGAGATGACGATAGGGCATCGTATGTGCATGCCCAGGAACAAAAGCTGCGTGTAGGAAGGAAAGAAAGTGGTAAAAGAATGGACTCACTTTTCAGCCATTCTCTGTTGTTGTTCATTTTGAGATCCTTGAGGAAGAGTAGCGTGTTCGGATGGATACTGCCATCACTATACGGCACTTTGCCAGCAGGCCTGGCCTTGGGCTTCTTGATAACAACCTGTTGGCCGGGACCGAGTCCAGTCTTGACGCCTTCACGCCAGAGCTCGCCTCCAGAAACAGTCTTCGACTTGCCAGCTGCGGCCTTGTTGGACGAAGACTTTCTGCGTGATTTCGTCTCTTCGACCTCACTTTCATATTCGTCGTCGTTGTCATCATCGTCGTCTTCAGCGTCGTCTGAGTCATGTGCCGAGCCGAATTCTGAAAGGTCGTCTTCTGGGGCAGAGGCGAGCTCTTCCTCGTCGTCATCATTGGGCGCGAGCTCATCGCCGGAATCCTCAGCAGTGTTCTTCGACCGAGTGCTTCCATCAGCGCGCTTGGTAAAGTATTGGCTTTTCGTCGGTGTGGCCTTTTGAGTTTTGGATTTCTTGATCTCGCCGGTAGAAAGCGACAAGTTCGAGGCAGCACGTTTGTGAGAAGGCAGTGTTGTCGCCGCTCCCGCAGAGAGGCGCTGAGATTTGCGAGCCATGATTGTTTCTCTCAGTCAGACAGTTTGCGTTGGTGAGCGTAGTGCTGATGTCGAATGTTGTGGGTCGGGATTTCAGACGACTGGATCTCCACTGTCGTTTGCTATGCAAGGACAACCGGGGTGCAACCCTGAATGCTTCTTCTCTTCCGAGATATACTGTATATATTTGGGTCGGCAGGTGAAGATCGGCTCTACCGTCATTGTTTGATCCACTGAGGACGACATAGTTAGGCGCCGCCACCGCCCTTGCCGCGCGCGGAGAGATTAGCCGCTCCCGCGCGCCTATTGCTCGTGGAAGATAGACGTGACAACAATCTGTGCATTCCAGAGGCTAAGCTGAGGTGGGTGTTTATATTGACAACCTAATGGACGAACTTTCATGATTGCAGAGATCCTGAACACATTTAGTAATAGCTGGTTGTCTTCTTGTTGGAGCACCGGGTTAGGGTTGGGGTAAACGACATTGCTACGAGTCACCTCCATCGGCGTGAGAATATAAATCTTACAATACTGTATGAAGCACGATACCCCATTTCTATTCAGAGATGTTTTGATGATCGATAACCACGTTGCACAGGTGGTTCGTACTCTCGTTCTTGGCCACAGCAGCTCCATGTCAAGTTCGACTGAAGCAGAGCAACAGACTTAGACGAGCGCATATATTAAAGAAACCTTAAGAGTATTACATTCACACTCTATTGTTATATCTCAATGGCACTATTGATCCAAACCGAGTCGGACCTCTAAGTAGTACCTCCAGATAGACTCGAGACCACCAAGCCAACCACAAAGACCAACAGCGCAAGCAGACAACCTTGACAGCACACGCTCTTACACAGACCCAGCAGAAGACGCCGGCAAGAAGATGTTGGAAATGGAAAAATACACGCTTTCAGATTTTTACAGACCCTGCCTTACCAAGACGAAAAACGAAACAAAAACTCCCGCCTAAGGATAGGTAGAAAGGAGACTACAGCACAACCTCATCACTCCTCATCGTCCTCGTCGTCTCCACCCTTAGCCTGTGCCCTCTCAACCCACTCCTTCGCAATACCTTGCACGCGCTCGACATCCTTCTTCTCACCCTCCTTCTCCTCAAACTCCATCCAGCGCTTGAAGACGAACTTTGCGCGTCTCTTCTTCATCTTGGCCTTGCACATGCGGTCGAACAGAGTCCTCGTCTTCTCGATGGCCTGTGCCTTGGCATCCTCGCTATCAGCCGCAGAGATCTGCGCGCGCTCGAGGTCCGCCCACATGTCCCAGCCCTGGGTCCACTTGGGCCACTCGCCGACGATGTTCTCGAAGATAGTGCGGCCACGCTCGGCGTCACCGCCGGTAGAGCGGAACTCGAGGCCGGCAAACTTGGCGGTCAGGAGGCGGTGCTCGGTCTTGGGAACGCTCTTCAGCGATCTGGGGAGCAGGGCTCTGGCGCGGTCGGGTTCTTGCTTGGAGGTCATGAGGAAGGTGGCGTAGTTGAGCCAGACGTCGGGCGAGGCGCGGAAGGACTTGTTGGCGACGATGCGCTCGAAGACGGCGTCGGCCTTGTCGTGCTTGCCGGAGTCGATGTAGATGGAGGCGAGCTTCTCGTGCATGCCTAGGGGTTCTTGGACCTGGCATGCGCGCTTGAAGACTTCCTCGACCTTCTCCTCCTCGCCATACTCGACTTCCAGGTTCAGCCATGCGATCCACACGTTGGCCTTCTCGTCGAGCTCGCGGATGTGAATGGAGCGGAGGGCGCGTTCGGCGACATCGCGTGCCTTTTGCACTTCGCCGAGCTGGAGTTGGAAAGCCATGTACTGGATCCAGAGGCCAGACTCGTTGGGCTGGCCCAGGAGCAGTCGCTCGAAGTCTGATGTGTTGCGGGGTCCATCTTTGTCGAGGTCGGCGGTCATGTCGACCTTGATCTCCTTCTTGCTGCGCTTGCGCTTCTTGCTTGAGCCTTCGCCCTCGGAGTCGGAGGCAATGTCCTTTGCGGCAGCGTTCAGAGAGTCTCCAGTCCAGTCAAAGCCAGTGGTGGCAAGACCGGTGGAAGGCTTGGCAGCCTCATCACCGGACTCGTCACTGCTGTCAGCTTGGTCGATCGGAACACCGTCATCCTCGCTGTCCATGTCCTCTACGTCGTCAAGGTTGATGTCATCCTCCATGTCAACATCTTCATCGTCTTCAGCACCGAGGCCAACGCCGCCAGCCTCAGCGTCGGAGTCGTCGTCACTTGCGTCTTCGCCATCCTCCATCTCGACGTCAGCATCGTCCTTGAAGTAGCTTGCTTTCAGACCCAAGCTGATCTTCTTCTCCTCAGCATTGACCTTCAAGACAATAGCTTTGACGTTGTCGCCTGACTCGTAGATCTTGCGGACGTCCGCCACGCGCTTGTCGGCAATCTCGCTTCTGTGGCAAAGACCGCTCAATCTAGGCACAGTGTTGTCGATGTCAATGAAAGCACCGAAGTCTTCGACCTTGCGAACCTTGCCGGTGACGATCATGCCAGTCTTGATGTCGTCCATCTTGAGAGGCGCGGTGAAGTTGGGATCCGCGTGAGAGGCCTTGAGAGACAACTGGATGTGCTTGGCGGCGTCGTCAACCGCCATGATACGACCACGGACGAGCTGGTCAATCTGGAGGAGAGACTTCCAATCTTTGATGTACTGGTCGCTGAGATCTGCGATGCGCACGAAGGCGTCGACAGTTCCGCTGAGTGAGACGATGACACCCTTGTCGCTGACGTGCTTGACGAAGCCGCGCACCAGGTCGCCAGACTTGAGGCTCGACAAGTTCGGGATCTGAGCATCCTTGACCGGCAGGCTTGAGCTGAGTACCTTGGAAGGTCGGAGGGAGAGGGAGAGCTTCTTGTTGGGAATGTCGACGTCCAGAACGCAGACACGGACAATGTCGTTCTTGTTGTATTGTGTGGGGTCGGCTTGGTCGAAGTCGTCACTGAGCTCAGTCATAGGTACGGGTCCAGCAAGATTGTCCGAAAGCTGGACGGTCACAAATCGCTCAGTGGTCTTTGTGACTCTGCCGGCAATGACACTGCCTGGTGTCAGAGTTTCGAGAGTGATCTGACCAGCTGCCTCGCCAAGCTTTGCGCTCAGATCGAGACGGTTGGAGAGAGGCATGACATTCTTGACCTTGACCTTGAGTGCGGAGCCAACGGGGAAGTTCTTGACCACGTCGCCGAGCAGGCCAGCGTCGTCGGAAAGGTCCATGAGCGCCACGCGGCCTCTGACACTCGGTGAAAGGTTGACCCACACGCAGTCATCGGAGTGGTTGTTGACAAATGCCATGTACTCTCCGCCGGTAGTGACGCCCTCGAGACCGCCCAGAAGAGCGGTGCTATCTTCTTCAACACGGCTCTTCTTGGCGGAAAGCTCGAACACGGGGTTCTTACTGTGACGGTGGCTGATGGGGAGGAAACGGTGGTTTCTTGAGTCGTGGATACCCAAGATCTTGACGTCGAGCTCCTCGTTTTGCTTGAATTGTTGGAGAGGAGCCTTCTTGTTCTTGAACTGGTCCCAAGAGTCGTAGACCTCACTGGCGTCGATGCGGCCGTGAACGTTGTCGGCCAAGCGGACGTTGATCTGGGTGCCCTTGATGCTGGCGATGCGTGCTTTGGTCACGCGGTGCAAAGTCAGATCTGCGCTGGTTGAAATCGACGGGTCAACGGGGTTAACAAGCTCTTGAGCGGGCACCTCGGCCTTCTCAGCAGGGGCTTGGACGTCTTTCTGCTCCCTCAGAGTAAGTAGGAAGCGCTCCCTCTCCTTGTCCACGTTCAAAACGTGACAAGAAATGCTCTGGTCCTTTCTGAGTCCGAAGGCTGCCTGCGAAAGCATCTCAGGGGCGAGCTGAGACTTGAGAGCCAAGCCGACAACGCCGTTCGCAAACTCGATGTACACACCCTCGGGGGTAACGTTGCGCACGAAACCGTTGACCTTCTCGCCCTTTCGCACATCCGCGAAGGACTTGATCAACTTACCGCCCTTTGCGGCTTCAACCAGACCAGGCTTGTTCGTCAGAAGTAGCTGCTTGGTGCGCGCGAGCTTGTCGAGGACAAGGAGATCAGTGAGCTTTTGGCCGACTCGGATACGTTTCAACGCGTTCTCGGCCTTTGCAGCAGATGCGTCGACAAGGTGCGAGACGCGGATGGTGCCCTTCAGGCCGTTCTCCAGATCGACCGAAACGCTATCAGCCGTCTTCTCGGTAACGGTGGCAGAGACGAGCTCGCCGCCTTGTGCCTTGTTCCAAACGTCGACCTGCTCCTCGTCCATGGGTTCACCACTCTTGCAGCTGACCTTCATCTCCTGCGCCTCTGCATCCAACGAAAGGATGCGTGCTGTGACAGTCTGACCAATTCTGAAATGCCTGTCAGGCTGCTGGACATAGCCTTCGCTCATCTCCGCCACTGGCAACCAGGCGCGGACACTACCAAAGAACTGCACAACCGCACCGTTGGGTTTGATGTTGACAATAGTGCCCTTGGACTCCATGTCAGGTTCCAGTTTGCTGTAATCCGACCAGATAGGCAAAGCCTTGTCGGTGACGAGACTCTTCTTGAGCGTAAGGCGAACGTGTCTCTTCTCGAAATCAACCGACAGAACGCGGACTGTGATGGGGAATCCTTCGCGGTATTTCCGCTCGGGATGTTGGAGTTGGACGTCGGACATGTGCATTTCGGGGACCAGGCCAGAGATGCTGTCGCTGAGCTTAACCAGAATGCCAGTGACGCCTTTGGAACCTCCGAGGATCAAACGCTCAACGGTGCCCTTGACGGTCTCGCCTAGGGTCAGGTCCTCGAGTCGAAGGAAAGTCTGCTCCAGAACACTCTGCTTGAGACTGACGTAGTAGACATTGTCCACAGGGTTGTAGCCCAGAATGCGCGCCTTGTGTGTAGAGTCCACCTTGAATGCACCAGTAGATGATGACAGTGAATCGATGCGAGCGTCCGAAACTTGTGAAATGTGGGCGAATGCAAGAGGTGTAACGCCGGCAACCGAAGGCAGCTTCAGGTAGACACCACGGTCAGACAAGACCTGAGACACCGTAGCCTCCTCAATAATGCTGGAATTGGGGAGAGTCTGAGCCAGGGAAGTCGAGAGAGCCTTGACCTTGGCGCTGGTGGCCTCCGCAAGCTTGTCCGAAGCAGGTGGCATGGCGAGGACCGAGTCCAGGACAGAGATACCAACTTTGCGGCCCTCCTCGTCGCCAGGCAGAGCCCAGATGATGCGAGCCCTGATTTTGGTGTTTACCTTGTATTTCTCACTGGGGTCCACACCAGCGCAGGCACCGGAGTGGGCAAAGTCGGCCGTCACATTCAGCATGCCCATGACTTTGCCAACAACTCCGCCAGTTGTTGACTCGATGATCAAGACGTCGACGGCGGTACCGGGGAGGAAAGCGTCAACTACAGGCGCAGCAGTGACGACGGGAGCTTTCTGCCCAGGGACGACGATCGAAAAGCGTGCAGCGTCTGGTGAGAGCTTGAGCACCTTGCCGTTGCTGCCCTTTCCTGTAACCAAGCACAACATGACCTGTCCTTCTTGTACGTTCTCCAGTGTGAAGGCGGCTCCGAGCTCCTTCTTGCTGACGAAACCCTTGACGTCTGATTCGGCCAGTCCAAGGTCCATGATGATTCCGTGATCCTCCACACTCCTCACGCTGGCTTGGAGGGTACTGTTGGTGACGACGTTTTCCGACTCGAGCCCGCCGTTCACGTTGCTGGGGTCGACTGAAAGCTCGATGTGGCGCTTGGCTTTCTTGTCGGCCGATTCGGATCCAGTACCAGTGACAGTGGCGCGGATCCATTGGCCCAGGTGGAAGATCTTCTTGAGATCGATATCCTCGTCATTATCATCCTCTTCTTCCTTCTTTGTGTCTTCCTGGAGCAGCTTCTCGATTCTGTCGTTGAGGCGCGCCGACACTCCAGTGATGGGTACATATCCAGTAAGGTTGTTGGGCAAAGCGACGGCGACATCTTTGCTTGTGATCCCCGTGACTCGTCCGAGAACCACGCTTCCCACGCTCAAGCTCTTGTAGCTCAAGCTTTGGATTTTGATTCCAGATCCTGCAATCTTCAAACCTGAGCTCTGCTTCGATTTCTTGCCCTTCTTCTTTGACTTTGCGGCGGCATCCGCGGCCTCGTCTTCACTGCCGAAGAAATCGTCGTCGCCTTCGCCTCGCACAGGCTTCTGTCCGGTCTGTTGTTCGAACAGCACATCCCGCTCGGCGCGCGCTTCGATCTGCTTTTGCTCGATTGGTGTCAAGACACTTGCGCCACCACGAGGGAAGCTGCGCTCCTCTTGTGACAGGACGGACTTGACTAGTGGTTTGCGCTCGCCAGACTCTTCTTGCGCTTTGGCGGGCTTGCCTGCTTTGGCAAGGCCCTTTTTGATGAGCGCCTTCTCGTCGGCCTCAGTCTTTCCAGACTTGGCCTTCTTAAGCGGTCGCTCGTCGGCGACAGCTTTTCTTTTTATGGGAGCCATGATTGTGGTGTGTTGCAGCTTCACTCCACGCCTGTCGAGATTCTCAAACTTTCACCCGAGAAAGACGACTTTTTGATGCACAGACCATGCGGCTATTCGGGGAGACGTCGGGCATAGATTGATTAAAGTTCTCTCAGCTCCGCGTCTCTCTTAGCGCAGAACGCGACTCTCTTGGACGCGGACGCGTTCGTGATTGATTCAATTTAACAAGTCCTCGACATCGACATAGGTACACTCCACTCTACAATCCCGCCACCGCTTCTTCTCCCGGACAACCAATCTGGCCTTGCAAGCTAGTCAGACCACGAGCGTCTTGCTCCCGCATGTTGTCTCTCTAGACCACTGTATTGTCTAATCAACCCAGCATGGCCGACTTACCTTTCACATCTTCCCAAGGAAGCCATCCTGAGCTCGCCGACCACGACATTCTACCTTCGTCGCCTCTAAAGTCTCGCAGCGATGTAGCAGTAACTCTCCGCTCAAGCTCTCTGAAACCCAAGAAGCCTCCTACCGTCACGCCTAAACGATTCACAAAGTTCTTCGCCCCACGCAGCAACACATCGTCTGGTCGAGGTGGCCAGCAGAGCAAGGCTGGACGACAGCTGAGGGATATCACGCAGAATGGAAACAATCGAAGGAGAACTACGCTGGGACTTGGCCTGGGTGGGGATGGCGACGACTTGTTCTCGTCAAGACCGATGAAGAGGAGGAAGCAGTCGTTCGACATGCCCAGCTCGCCGCCCCAATCATCACCTTTGCGCAAAGTCGAGCCAATGAACGACCGGATCCAAGTCGACGACGAAGACGATATTTCGATATCTGCTATGGACGACGATCTACCGGACATCAACATCATGGACTGCATACCTCAACCCTTCCCGAAACCAATACAACGCATTCGCCACACTGGACGGACCCACCGCATCATGCAACGCAGCTTTGGTGGACACGAGAGTACATCCCGCGGCTTTCGAGGTCCCGAGCACTGTGTCGATTGGCGATCAGAAACCAGTGACTTTGCCAGTCTTCCCACAGACCGCTTCTCGTTCAGAGGGACTGCACTGCCCTTCTGCACGGCAAGCTGCAACACAAACCCGTTGGTTGCCTTCGCCGACGAGGAGGGAAATGTACGCTTAGTGGACAGCTCTGCTGGTGCCGACTTCAGTGCGACCCACGTCCGCTTCAGACCTCACAAGAATGCAATCATGGACGTCGCTTTCAGCTCGGATGACCATATGCTGGTGACGGCCTCGGGCGATCAAACAGCTCGCGTTACCGACATGCAAACTCAGAAGACCATGTATATCCTCAGTGGCCACAAGGGTAGCGTAAAGCAAGTTCGCTTCCACCCAAATGACGAGAGGATGGTCACGACCAGTTCCCGCGACGGCAGCGTGCAAATCTGGGACTTGCGATGCTCGACCAAGACCGCGTCCCAGATTCTGTACCCGGCTAACGGAAGTAAGCCGGATATCCAGACTCTCTATTCCAGAGTGAGCATGGACATTGGTCGTGCTCACCGCGTCACACTCGGCAGAGGAAACTTCGCTCCCGGCGACCTCGCCGGTACCTCTATCACGGCCTTCCAACATCTTGCCAACGATCGAAGCCATTTGCTTGCAACCGCCAGCGAGGCCAATTCTAGCATCAAGTTGTGGGACTTGCGCAATGCTGGGCGTCGCGGACTGCCCGTACCTGTCTCGAGCACGCCAGTTCCGGAACACCACAGCCGCAATTATGCCATCAGCGCCCTTGCCCTCTCGGGAGATGGCTCGCGTCTCTACTCTGTGTGTCGCGATTCTGTCGTGTACGCCTATTCTGCCAACCACCTCGCACTTGGCTGCGCACCCGAAATGGCACCATCGTATCCTGGTCGACGAGCGACAAAAGAAGGACGCATGGGTCTCGGGCCCTTGTACGGCTACAAGCATCCTGCCATGCGCGCCGCCAGTTTCTACGTTCGCGCTTCCATCCGCAAGGCCCAAGGTGACAAGACCGAAATGCTTGCCATTGGAAGCAGCGACAAATCTCCCGTCCTCATCCCCACAGACGAACGCTACCTTCCTTACCGCAACAACCGCCCGCTACCGGACAGCCATGACGACCACGGCGAAGCTTCTGACGACGACGATGATGATCTACCCTCCCTGTCTTCAAGCCGTGCCACATCAATGGCTCCATCACCACCTACAAAGCGTGGACCACCAATTTACGAGTCCTTCGGCACCGCCCTCATCCGCGGTCACAACAAGGAGGTCACATCTCTTTCTTTCACGTCTGAAGGCAACCTAGTCACCATCAGCGATGACTTTAGCGCTCGCTGCTGGCGGGAAGACCGCGAGAGCGCAACACACCTTCGCACGGTTGGTGAAGGCGGCGGACAGCGCTGGGCTTGCGGCTGGGCAGATGTGCCTGAAAGCTGGGACGAGAGCGATGACTAGTAATCTGTGGCTCTTTTTTTCCTCTTTACTTTTCGGATACACTCAATTGTGAGGTCAGGTCTTGACCTAAAGTGAAGCGATACAAATCATCGATTAGGATACGTTGACGGATGGATGGATGGATGGGTGGCTGGGTGGACGCGGAGCATGATAATTCACAGCATTACCAACGACTTTTAGATAGCATCAATGATACCCCTTCCTTTGCGGCAAAAATTCGTTCCTACTTGCAATGGAAGGCAAGCGTCCAGCTTTTGAGATGACTTGTGTATCTGCCGCTCAAGTAGCCACATTGACTAATCACACTCTTAGAAATCCCAATACCGCCACCCCATAACCCCAAATCCATATCATCGTATCGACAACACCTCCAACCCAGCCCCCAAACCCAGCCATCAACCCATCAAAGCCCATCCCTCCTCGGCTGGAACGCCCTAGCCGCCCCATTCCCATCCCCAACATCCCTTTTCGGCTGAAACGCCGCGACCCCATCCCCGCCCTCATCCACCCTCACAATCGTCTGCCCCCCAATCGCATCCAGCGACCCGTTCACCCACGTCTTCAACTTGTTCCAGAAGGTAGGGGCTTTGCGCGCTTTGGCGATGAAGAGGTTGCGCTCCTTGCGGCCTTCGGGGAAGTCGAAGACTGCGGGCTCCGGGAGGATGTCGAAGGCGAAGTCTTCGGTTAGGCCGGCGGAGGCGAAGAGGTGCTGGATGCCGGTCGCGGTGAAGCCGTTGTGTTTGATGGTGTGCTGGGCGCTGCGGATTGGGGGTTGGTGGGAGTGGGAGTGTTCGCTGTGGCTGTGGCTGTGACCGTGGCTGTGGTCGTGGTTGGAAGCAGTAGCGTCAGGATTGTGTTCAAACGGCAAGAAATCCACGATGATCAGCACGCCCGTCTCGGCCTTGAGCCTCTCGCCCAACCGCTTGACGGCCAGCGGCGGGTCTTCGAAATGGTGGAAACCCAGTCCTATCGCGGCGACGTCGAAGTTGTAGAACTCGGGCCCTGAGAGTTCGGCTGCAGGGGGTTCGGGGCCGATGAGATCGCCTACGACGGCGTGGGCTTGTTCGGTTGTGAGGCCAGAGGAGCGTGCGGCTTCGTTGTAGTGGGTTACCATGTTTTCGCTGATGTCCATGCCGCGGATTGTCGTGACGAAGCTGCCGAGGGCTTGGGTTACGGAGCCGGTACCGCAGGCGTAGTCTAAGAGACGGACCTCTCGTGTAGGAGGTAAAGGGGGCGAGGTGGTGGTATATTGTTCATGTTCTTCGGGCGTGGTCCATTGGGCGCCGAGCCAGTCTTTGCGCTGTTGGAGGGCCGAGCTGACTTGTTGTGAGATCCGGATTTGCCATGGTTTGGTGTTGTATGTTGATGCTAGGTCGCTGCGAGGGGACTTAGTATTGTTTCTTGTCTTTGTAGATGGGTGGTGGCGTTTCGGGGTGGAGACTTACTCAAAGGCCTTTCTGTTGGCTTCGGTAAAGGCGCTCATAATTGAGGGTTCTGTCGTGTCGGTACTCTAATGATACCACTGGGGGGAGTGAGACTCAACCTTGTATTTATTGTGATTATATTCTCTCCGGTCGTTAAGTCTACGAAGAATGTCGCCGGTGAGGCCGGATGGAAGGGTACCTTACTTTGGACAAGCGGGGCAGAAGACTGAAGTGCACGCTTCGGAAAGACAGCTTACATTGACATGTCTCCGACATGATCAGATACAGTAGCACAAGTCAGCAACCCTATTGAAATCGTCGTGTAGTTTCCATTTGGTCAGAGAGCAACGAGCTGCAATTTACACAACATCAATGCCTTTGGATGATGATCAATAATCAATGGCGGAATAAAACAAACCCCAATAATTTCAACGGTGACATCATCTGATCGTAATAAGAAGGACGGCCTTCCGTTTATGGTACATGTTTCTACAGAGAGCCTTCCAGTTAACCTTCCAAGATGCGTTCGACAGGTACGGATGATGTTCTCCGCATATCAGTCAACTGCATGTCATACTGCTAACGGACACTCCCACCTTGAAGCCTAAGCAGCCTGACACTTCGACAACTCAAGCTTTCTTGGTTCTTGTCCTCTTGGTAGGGCCCTTGACGTTAGAATCTTCCGCATCTTTGGAGACAAGAATGGCATCGTCAGAACCGGAATGGGATGCCATGTCATCGTGCTGTTCGGACTTGATAACACTTTCATCCTTCCGTGCTCCCTTTGACTTTCCCACACGACGGATCGAGATGGCGAAAAGGCTGTCTGGGTCCTTTTCGGCTTTCGCCTTGAGCGCATCGGCGTCCTTCTTGTCTTGATCCTTCTTGTCGCTGGCCTCATCCGGTCTCGACAAGCCGATGATTTCGTACTTAGCGTAATCCCACCAAGTCTCAGCCGACTTCTTGTCTTCTTTGGCGTCAGTCTCCTTGCTGTCGCTTGATTTCTTCGTCTTCTCGTCTGCTTCGTCCTCGGAGGCTTCGCCGTTCACTTCCTCTGTGTAGTTACACATCTCTTTGACTTCTCCGCGCACCAGCGCAGTAGACCAAATACTCAAGAGCACACCAGGAACAAGGTATAGAAGCGCGGGCTGAGCGTGTTGCCAGATACTCATGACGAGCAAAGTCGCGATCATACCAATGACGTAACCCACGAGTGAGACGATGAAGTAGGGCTTCGGAAAGGCAGCGGTGACAAGTGTCTGTGGTAGAGAGGATCTGTCCAGGCCGAAAGTCCAGATGCGCGAGCCCCAGACGCCAGTGACATTATGGTAGTCTGCCTTGACGACTTCTTGTGCAGTCTCTTCACCCTTTCCAGTCTTGGCTGCCATCTTTTGTTTCCTCAGGTAGTACATGTGCAAGTCGAATCGCAAGGCGAGACCAATCATCAAACCAGGCAACACGATGTCGCCCAAACCCAGCATGCTGTAAGATTTGGTTGGCGGTTTGCCTTCAACGCCTGGCTCGTCAGGTCTCGGGAAGAGGAGCTTGATCGGTTGGTCCAGATTTTTAGCCACGGTGACCATGAGAGGCGTGAAGAAGACTGCCCAGATGTCGTAGCAGAAGAGAGCAGACAGGATCATAGAACCGGTCACGAATGTGGTCGGGCTCATGACTTGCAAGGCGGTGTAGGACACAGCGAACCCTTGCAGATTGGTGAGCCACCACGGCTTGTCGATGAACTGATTGTAGCTGATGGCTGCCAAGCTACAAACAGCCGCGGCCACGTTGAGCAGAGTAACGGGCCCGTTTACGTCGAGGATGTTCTTGACGTAGGCCACGAAAGCGTACTTTTGCTTTGGGACGGATCGCAGTGACCAGAGACCGTCGGAGACTACTCGAGGAAGCGGGATGAGGCCCAGCATGCCCGGCAGCGGTGATGTACGACTCTCATTGGCACTTTCTCCAGTGACTGCCTTGCGCTCTGCGCCATTTGTCCTCCATAGCTTGCCTCTGTGCGCAAAGTACGCAGGGAAGACGACACCGATTGTGAGAGCCGCGGCATCGTTGAATAACTTGCCAACACTGAAGACACCGACGGCTGAAAAGTAATACCCAAAGATCAAGTTGATCATATCCGCGCCGTACTTCTTGATCAGCCAGTACAGGCCTCCTAGCACAAGCCCAGCAGTGATCGGAAGGATGATGGCATCCTTGGGACTCATGCCTTCCATCTTCTGCTCCACCTCATCCTCGTCTTCATCTTCATCATCTTCCTCGTGCGACTTTTTTGATTTCTTGCTCGGTTTCGCCGCTGAGGATGGGCGCGAGAGTGACGCGAAAGCGCCAGTGACGATGGGGAAGAGGGCAGAGATGATGAGGTGGATGTAGAGGGGTATCATCGGCTTGAGTTGCTGGAAGTGGTAGACCGCGCTGGCCATAAGGTCATTGGCGGGTGGAGTTGTGGTGGCATTCATCGTTGGTGTTGTTTGCTCGTGACGGCAGATGTCAAATGAGGGTGATATGAGGATGATTTAATGCCACGATGACATTTTGCCAGAGGTTGATGTCTGGCGGTGAGTGAAGGAATATCTACCGCAGTCGTGAGGGAAGAACAAAGGCAGTCGTGAAGCTAGGAAGGCAGCACCTTGAATAAGAATAACATTCCATCCGTAAACGGCCACATTTCGTCACGAATTCATGCCCCACCAGATTATTGAATCGATCAACAGGGTAAAGAACGAGCGAAGTCTAAATGATTTCACTTGCATACCCTGAGCAGTCTACCTAGTATAAAATCTACGTCCATCCTTCTTGGTCTTGTTCTATCATGCCATCATTGTCGAAGCTGCAACATCTCCCTCAGCTCCGAGTCGCTCGACATGCAGCGCACACCATCACTCAGTGCTTCTTTTTCTTGCCACCTGCCATCAAAGACAAGAAAATGCCCCAACCAACGCCGATGGTGCTGCCGAAGACCATGCGCCTCTCAACAGGCACCAATGTCAGACTGATGAGGCTCACCAGAGGCCACAACTTCTGCCCAGCAAAGACAAGCGGCCAGAATCCCGTCTTGGTCTCCTCGACGCCTTCTTGCCAGCTCTGACCACGAAGCATTGAGATTCCCATGATGAACAAGACCGTGTTCACCGCTGCACCGATGGTTTGGTCGAGTAGGAATTTCGAGGCCGTGTTGCGAATGCTCAGCTGTTTCTTGGCTTTCTGTGGGTTTGGCGCGGAGTCTTCGGTCACAGCGGCTTGTTTCACATCGCGATTGCGAAGGCCGGACTTGTCTGTCGCAGTACTGTGACCGGCCACAGTCTCGTCGACCAGCTTTTCTTTCTCGTTGGCTGATAAGCTGTCTGTGTAGCCGGGGAAGGTTGCTTCAAGCCAGGTCTGCCAGAGATAGTTCGGCGGGCATGAGAGGATGTTGAAGGTCATGAAGATCAACAACTCGCGGATTTCGATGCCGTATGGCGACTGCGCATGTCAGTAGGAGGCTTCGCATAAACGTGAACGAGTACTAACCTTTGACTGCCAACACCCGATTAGTTGTCCCAGTACATTGCTGAGGGCGCCCAGTAGGGTTGATTGGACCGTGGCTTTGACCATAGGAGACTCCATGATTGCGGTGAACGACAGACTGAAGTCGTCCTTGCAACTAAATGATGGGATCTATCTCGAACCAGGACTGATAAAGGAATTCAGACTCTTTGTTGTTTGTGATACACCACGTGTTATGACGTACAACTTACCCAGCAGGGGTCATCGGAAGCAATCGATCCTTGATGAGTTGGCATGTTGTCACGTTGGCATGGAGTACTAGTACTGTATTTCATGTCGCTCGGATGGATTCGATTTAGCCTATGGCACCAATGGGAGAAACTCACTTAGCGACCTTGTCTCTGTTAGGCTGGCTCTTATGAGGTGCCTAGTAATACCTAATAAAGTCAGCGTCCTTGGCATACAAGACCTACGTGTACATCATCCACATTGCGGCAATGGAGATGTAGTACATTAAAGACTATTCTGGCAGGAGTTACGATCGAAGGTAACAGCGCGTATGTTTTTCAGAGTATGTCGAGAATTGATGATTAGCTTGAGTGTACAGGATGAGGAGGTATGTTAGAAGGATGAGACCGAAACGGCATGCTTGTTCTCGGCTTTTGAGCCGCAACAATCGGCGAATGTTTCCTTCTGTTGCCGATTACGGCAACCTTTTCCTTCCTTCCGTCTTCCTTCTTGCCTCTCAAACCATTGCACGCGTTTTGGGGTTATCATCATGTTCGCGCCGTCGGCCTCGGTACTCACTGTTGAATATAAGAAAAAGTAGATTCGCTGCCATCTTGTTGCCGCCATGCTTTTCCGTGTCTTTCATCCCATCTACCTTGCCATTTGCAACCCCTTCTCTAACGTCCTCGACTAAGGACTACAGTACTGCTCATATATCTAGGAGATTACAATCACTCACAATGGGGAAGCCGATCTTACTACACTGCGGCGATGATATCAAATGGAACCACGACCTGTACACCAAGCTCTCAAACACCTTCGACATCAAACGAAGCCATTCAATGGGACGCGAGGAGTTCAAACAGGCGCTGAAAGACAACAAGTTCGGCGACTTCGTTGCAATGTACCGACCGTTCTGGAACACAGGAGGCGAGATGAGTCCTTGGAACTCAGAACTGATGTTCGTCGGTCCCGACCACTCCTTGAGATATACCACTTACGCATCGCAGTGACCTCCTCCCTAATTCTTGCAAGATATACGCCTCGGCTGGTGCCGGCTTCGATTGGGTCGACACCAAGGCCCTCGCCAAACGAGGTATAATCTACTGCAATGCAGGCGCAGCTTGCACAGAGTCAGTGGCTGACGCTGCCATCTGGTTGATCCTCTCGACTTTCCGCGCTTTCACATGGTCACACACTGCCGCCCGGAGTTGCGACCCGGCCAGATTCTCTGACGCCCAGAAGAACATCGCAGCCAACACTTTTAACCCCAATGGACACAGCCTAGGGATCATCGGACTCGGCAAGATCGGTTTCCGTATCGCGCAGAAGGCCCACCAGAGCTTCGGCATGCGCATCCTGTACAACGACATTCGCCAATTGCCATCGAGCGTTGAGCAAGAAATCGACGCAAAGTTCTACGAAAACCTAGACGACATGCTGGCAGTTGCAGACTGCGTCCTAGTCGCCACACCCTTCGGCGGCGAAGCGGTGATCAATGCCGCGCAAATCGGCAAGATGAAGCGTGGCTCACGCCTCATCAACATCGCGCGAGGCAAGCTGATCGACGAAGATGCGTTGATCGAAGCGTTGGAGAACGGCCAGCTTGGTGCTGCCGGACTGGACGTGCATTTCAACGAACCTGCAGTCAACAAGAAGCTCGCAAATATGAGGAACGTGGAGATGCTTGCCCATACCGCTGGCGCGAGCGTCGATAGTCACATCGGGTTCGAGCGTTTGGGGATGGAGAACATCTTGAGTTTCTTTGAGACGGGCAAGGCACTGACGCCGGTTAACCTGCATTTCTTCGATGCGCAGGCTAAGCTGTGATCATCTTTGATCGGATTGGATCCAATCGATACATCTTTTCCAAAGCATCGACCCCAACCCTAACCCGACACAGTACATCCATCCACTCTCAGCAAGAAATATCATCGGTAACCATATGCCTGAGGTACTCAGGATACATGCACGCATATATCCGGATATGTTCGAGCACAGATACGTTACATCTTCGAAGGATATCGATACAATTGATCGTAAATCTTCTTCTCCAATGCTCGGGACGACGTCTTCGATCTTCACATATATTTCAGATCAATCTTCTTGTCTGATCACTACAACGAACGTCAAATCTCAAGAAGAAATCCTTTGCCACCTGAGGGGATGGATTTTTTTCTTGGGGAGTCGAGCTACGGCCGTCCGGTGTGTTTTCTTGCGTTTGATGCTTTTGAAATCGTGCTTTGCTTTGTTTGCTTTTGGATCTGAGGCCCGGAGCGGCCCCATAGACCGAGAATTGTTTCGTCTAATTTTCTCACCTTTAGCCAGAGAACCATTACAATTCCTAGATTTGTTTGACGAGCTTTCGTTTACATGAATGTGATCGAGGTATGTTGTCTTTTTCTTCCATGTGGTTGGCCCTTATAAAACGACCATCTCTCTCTAGTACTTCGCACCCATTTCCCGAGGAAGTAGAGAAAGAACACATGTGCATGGGCGATTTACAATTCCTTCACAAGATGAACATCTCGTATGTATATATATGGATATTCCCCATGGTTCTCCAGCAAACCCAAACGCCAACGCTTTCGTATCAAAAGCAAGTACCATACTCTTGCATCCACGGAATATCCAAATCCAAGTAAAGGACTCCTAACTACCTCTCTCGATCGTCTTCAGACCGCCTCCCCTGATCCCTCTCTCGTTCCCTCTCCCTCTGCATCCGTCTAATTCTACGCGCCTCCTTTTCCAACTCCCAACCAGGCGGTCTCTCGCCATTCTGCCACCCATCGTCCAGCTTCTTGATCCTCTTCTTCCTCGCATGCTTACCGCCCACGGAACTACCTCTCCGCCTGGCCTGCTTGATGAAATCAGGCGGCTGCACCAACCTGGCATCTTCGAGCAGCTGCTCAAACTCCCAGCCCATGGCGTAGAATGATATGTCGCTGTCGTGTTTGGTGCACGGCGAGTGCGCAACCGGAAGTAGCCAGTGGTGCGGATGTGTCCCGAAGACTGAAGTGAAATTGTAGTATGCGCCTAGGTTCCACGGGTTCATGCCGGCTGGTGTCCGGAGGATGGCGAAAGTTCGACTCTCGGGCAACGGCAGAGGAGGGCGATCTGGTGAGACGTAAAGAGGGTAGGTGATTGTGCCGTGCCAGTATTGTGCTGCAGGGTCGTCGCGGCTGCGCTTTCTTGGGCGTGATGTGCGCTCTGAGGAGATGGTGTTTGTGTTTGTGAAGTAGCTGGCGTGTGCCGGATCATCAATCTCGGATGTGAGAGGCGCGGAGCTGGACGTAGAGCGTGAGGGTGGAGTAATGTGGCGCGAGAGTGATGCAGGCGGAGGGAACTGTAGATTTTGCTCGTGCTGGAGCGCTGGTGGGAGGAGGACGGCGAGGAAGTAGGAGGCGGTCGCCGCGTCGATGTTCTCGATTGTTGTCACGTTTCGAAGTGCTAGATGTGTCGACATGAGAGCCAGTCCAAATGTGAAAAGACAAAAGAAGCCGCTGAGGCCTATTGCGACTACCCAGTGGACGTTGCCGATAGTGCCGCGGACTTGCTCTGACTCCGCAACGAAGATCGCCATCACGACAAGTATGTATGCCGTATAGATCGTTGTGTATGTCGTGAACTGTACGAAGAACTTGTGCCCATTCTCACCCACCACTCCACCAACCCAGGGACAAAAATGGTCCATCTTTAAACAGCATCTACCGATATCACTGCAATGATGGCTGCGATCCGGCTTCCAATTCGAACACGACTGGCACCACAAGGGAAGCCCGTTGGAGTCGCATTGAAACACGTCCTTGGTATAGTATTCCTCAATGCCTGGCGGAGGCGGTACGCGGCCCTTCAATATGCCCTCATGATCCAGCCCGATCGGTTCTTGGTAGTCGGATATCGTCGTGCGAGCGCATGAGCGGGTCGTCACCGTCTGATCGTGGGAATCAGGCGCTTTCTGCTGAGGTTCTTGAGGCGGATGGCGCTGTTCAGTGAGGCCTGGGTTGAAGGTGACAATGTAGAGTAGGCGAAAGTAGGATACTGCCATGGGTATGAGGAGGCAGAAGTAGACGATGGGCAGGGCTATCCCAAGCCCTATGCGCTGAGGGACTCGGGCATTCTCTGATGGATTGAGGAGGTATTCCACTGCGCGTGATTAGCTAGTATCCCTGTGCTAACCGTCCGGTGATTACCTACCGCATAGTGGCCCTACAAAAACCCAGCTCGCATAAATGACGACGCATATCAAAATGACGGGTATGCACCTCGCGACGGCCTGGTTGCTCTTCTGCCGCCGGCGCAGCTCCTTGGCGTCCATATCAGCGCCGACGATACCGCCTGAGATGCCGTATGCGCATTATCCAACGAAGGAGGGATTGTTTGTGTTGAAAAGTTGGTATGTTTCGCGTGGCTGGTCGCTGGTCGTAACACGCTCGCGATGGCGTAGTGAATTCCGGGGGCGGGATCGGCGCCGCCTCATCCCATCCCACTTCAGCCTTACCTACAAAACACTGGAGGTTGTGATGCATATTGGCGACTACACCTCACTCTTCACGACTGCTTGGTGAGGAGGACTCGCAGTACGGATGGACATGCCATACTTCTCGTACCTTTATGGAGATGTTTCCATCACAGCGGCCTACGTGCATTCCACAATGCAGACAGAGACTAGGCATCTCAGAATCCGGTGGCTGCGAAACAGCCCAGCCACCGTCGGAGCGTCTTCATCTCCCTCCTCTGACTCTAGAATCAATACCAGACCGATAAATCATCGTTGTGGCTGTGAACTGCCAGCGGCCACTTGCCAGCAACGTGTTAGCACTGTGCCTCCTCCTCAACTGCGAACCGGTCTTGTCCGTCTAGGAAACCGGACATCCCCTGAGCATGCGCCGAGCGAATTCCTTGAACATGGACGACGGTGATGTTTTGTTGTGCTCGGCAACAAGGTCCCGGCCGAAACGTCAGTGAGGAACTCGGTGCAAGCTGCCCCGGAATGGTCAGCCACATCAAAACCTGGTCCACAGCCAGTGCGCCTTCGGCTCATTCGTATCACTGAATACCGAGTCCTCGCTATTGTTCCACGGAGAATGTCAAACAGTCAGGTAAAGTATCAGAGATGCACCGGCCGTAACTCTCGAGCCTAATCCTAGTCGTTGGAACCTTTTAGGCGAAGGAGCGCGTAGATTGCCCGTGTAGGCTGCCGTCCGGCTGCTGAGTCTCGAAAACAGAGCAAACGGATTTCAATGACTCGCCGCACCAGAAGCCGAGGCAGTTTCACGAATAATCTTGTTGGCGTCATGAAGATCGCCTGTCTGCATGAACTTAGAAAGACAAGAACGAACCTTGTGAATAATACGGCGTTTTGCGAGGTTGAACAAACTCCAACGGTTTTCGCGTGATAAGGTTCGCACATAGAGCCCTAAGCACAATGATGGCAAGCTTACCAGGCTTCGGCTTGCCGAAGGAGCCGAAGGAACCGTTCGTCCTGTCGTCTTGCTCGACGTCTGTGACACGTTTGGGCTCTCGTGCATACAACAATGTACATCACATCGATACAGATGACAAAATGTCTTGAGAACACGAATCGTGACCATCACAAGGTATACATCCAATCTCTGTGCTGGAGGAAATGACAGATTCCAGTCACGAACCACCAAGGCCACCAAAGCTACCAAGACACATCACGGCAACCAGCTGATGACAAGACCAGACCAGAACTATCGTTTGCCGTCACGCACGGTCACTAGATGTCCGGTTTGCGCAGGGCGAAAATCTTAGTCCACGCTAGCTACCCAACATCTTGGTCCAGATGTCACTGTGAAGATGCGCCTCGGTAGCAACTTGCCGAAACTCGAAAGACACCAGCGCCGCGCAACGTAGCCGTACGGGCGGAGCAACGCCTGTATCCCGCTCTCGAGTCGAGGGCTCGGAAAGGAGCTCGTTGTTCGCAGGATGCGGCCTACGCGAGCCCTACACGCAGCTTGGGCGATAGCCGTCAGGATTTCCAACTATTGTCACGCTCTCGAACCTTGACCACGCACGCGCGCATAGAGGCCAGTCCAGGTCATACTACCGTCCGGAGCGAAGCCCGAGTGCCGCCAACTGGTGGCAGCGGCTACAATCCCTAGCCCACACAGACCAAACTCAATCTGAGCAATGACCACATGCAGGTTCAAAACGCTATCGAGACACGTCTTCTCCATCTCGATCCTCACGACAAGACCCCTGGACGGAACTAGGGAGGGCGATTGCCATGCCACATGCATCTATGGCGTATAGAAACGTACCCTTCACAAGTAACAACGTACCTGCACATGGTGTGAAAGGATGGAGTACACCGCCACGACTGCCTGCCTTACGACGACGGAAGTCGACTCGGGAGTTGGGCGAGTTGTAGCACCACCAAACCTACACATCCACAAGACGCAGACACACGCAGAAGGTTTCCCACGACAGT
>Ga0265797_10000474_pt1 | contig 73345 bp, 53 predicted proteins | sample P2T30metagenome_FD_192433 | JGI IMG/M metagenome (GOLD analysis project Ga0265797, IMG submission 192433) | Plant litter microbial communities from East Loma Ridge, Irvine, California - P2 T30 | ecosystem: Environmental > Terrestrial > Plant litter > Unclassified | place: USA: California...
GGCCCAACCCCCCCCCCACTGCGCGTCCGTCAGCAAGTATTCCATACCCAAACATACCCTAGACTGGTAACGCTTTCAAGTAGAAAAACCTACAGCTGCTAGCGCTACAGGTGTGATAGGCCGGTATAAGTGTGCCCGATTACGTGAAATATGCCTGGGATTTAAGCGAGCAACTCCGACCTTAACGGTTTGGGCCGAATAGCAGACCGTCGGGTGACGACGGTCTGCTTATGGGTATAGGAAACACTGCTTATTAGGCATAAGCGTGTAGTTATCGATAATCTCAACGTCTCGCTGGGCTGGCTAGTAGCCAGGAGTTTGCTGATTACGCTACCTACTGCTCCGCTAGTTCGCGCGATTTGGCAATAGTTGGCGCGTGCAAAGTCGCCCAGTTGCCCAGCTCCACTACCAGGCCTAGCAAACTATGGCCAAGGGGCGTGAGGCGATACTCCACGCGGGGCGGTACCTCAGCATAGACGATGCGGCTAACTAAGCCGTCATTCTCTAGGGAACGTAGCGTCACGGTGAGCATGCGCTGCGAAATTCCCTCGATACGCTGCCGCAACGCATTGAAGCGCAGGCATTCGGCGGCACCCAGATTTAGAACGGCCAGGATGGACCATTTGTCGCCGACACGGTCCAGCACGTCGCGTATTGGGCAGAGGGATAAGTCCTCTGCGGGGCCTGTCAATATTTTTTTAGCGGCGGCCGCCAAATCAAGAAGCTGAGACTCAACAATAGTTACGTGCATGTGCCTTAGAAAGTAAAAAATGCCCTCTTGCGGACTGTAAATGAGCTTGATACCTTTGGGTTACCAAAAGTAACTATTGGCAATTCAATCTCCAAACACATGCTTGCAATTACCGGCGCCACCGGCCAGCTTGGCCAAGCCACCATAGCCGCCCTTTTAACCAAAGTGGCTCCCGACCAACTCGTAGCCCTCGCGCGTGACCCGCAAAAGGCCACCACGCTGCAGCAGCAGGGTGTTCACGTCCGCCAAGGCGATTATAACGATGTAGCCTCGCTGGTCGCCGCTTTTCAAGGCATCGCTACCGTGCTGCTCATCTCCGGTAACGATATGGCGGCTCGCACGCAGCAGCACCGCAACGTCATTGATGCCGCCAAACAGGCAGGTGTACAACACGTGGTGTACACCAGCATGCTAAATCCTTCCACTACCTCGGCTTTTATCGCTTCGCCAAGCCACGTGGCAACGGAGGCGCATCTGCTCGCTTCCGGCCTGACCTACACGCTGCTGCGCAATGCTCTCTACCTGGACCTGGTGCCCATGCTGGTTGGCAAGGATGCGTTGCCTAGCGGCCGATTTTACTTCGCGGCCGGCACTGGCCAAGCCAGCTTCGCGCTGCGGTCTGAGATTGCCGAGGCACTGGCCAGCGTGCTCACTACTCCCGGTCACCAAGGTCAGACCTACGACATTGCGCCGGCCCCGGCGTATTCCATGCAGGACGTGGCGACTACCCTCAGCGAAGTGAGTGGTCAGTCGGTCGCCTACGTGCCCGTGTCGAGTGAGGACATGGCCACTGCTATGCATCAGAAGCACATACCCGCCCACATGGTAGAGCTAGTGGTAAGCATGGCACGAGCCATGGCGTCGAATGAGTTTAACGCCACCAGCCCGGCATTTGAACAACTGCTGGGCCGCAAGCCCACCGACCTGAAAACTTACCTGACTACGGTTTACGCCCGCTAATCGGCGCTGCTGACGCATGACCAGGCTACTAAGAGGCCGACAGCGGGCGTACGCCCGCTGTCGGCCTCTTAGTAGCCTAAGCCAGGCTTTTGGTTGCCTTCTTCAAACTCCACTCATGTAACCCTACTGCTGTGTTTAACTCCCTCACCCCCCCCTCATTCAACCCTACTGCCGGGCAGTGGCCGGCCGGCAGCAGGCCAGTCCTGAGTTGCTGCCTGGCACTCAGCCTATTGCTAGCTTCGGCCTGTTCCAAAGATGCTGATTCCGGGCCCACTCCGGTAAGTAAAGAAATACTCCGGCAAAACGCCATCGGCTTTTACCAGGCGCTGTACAGCACCAGCCAGGCCCCGGCCGCTGCGTACGCAGCGGCGGCCTATACCGAACACCAGCTCGGCACCGGCTTTTCGCTGGCGGGCCTGAAGGCGTACGCCGCTGCCCGCCACGCGAAGGTGGGCACCACACTGTCCCCGCGTATTCTGCGCACGCTGGTGCAGGGCAATCTGGTGGGTCTGCATATCGAGGAGCCGGTAACGGCTGATAGTTCGGTGGCCCGGATGACCATGCTGCGTTTTGACGACCAAGGCAAGATTACCGACCACTGGGAAGCCGCGCAGGGCCAGCCCCGGCGGCGGGCTAATCCCAACACTATGTTTGATGGGGCTGCCGTTAACTATCTATCCAACAGCGGCGTTGTTAGCCGGGACCAGCTCATAAAGGCTGACCTGCAAGCCTTTAATCACTATGACACGCTGGTTGTGCGGCAAAGCCGGGCGCGGACCTACGTGCAGCATAATCCCCTGGCCCACGATGGTGCCAGTGGCCTGATTCAGCTGCTGATGTACTTGAAAGGCACGGGCGCTGTTACCGTAATGACGGGCTACCAACGCCTGGCGGAAGGTGATTTCGTGATGACTTTGAACAATACGCAAACGACGCCAGCCGTGCCGGGCTTTACGAACCTGATAGGGTTCGACCTTAGCCGGCTGGACGAGGCTGGCAAAAACAACGAACACTGGGACGTGCTGCAAGAGCTCAACGGGGCCGACAAGAGCAAGGTCTTCTAAGCCGCTGTTCGGGCGGTAGTTCCCGCTGCCTTGGGTTCTGCGGGCTGCGCCAGCCAGCGCCACAGGTAGAACACCAAGTAGGCCTGCCACGCGCCGAAGCGGCCAAAAAATATCTCCGTGGCGGGGCGGCCCAGGGGCAGGGCGAAGCCGTTGCGGCGACGCAGCGCCTGACCGATGCCTGCGGCGCCGAACGGCGCGTCAGCAGGATGACGAAAGGCTTTCAGCGGCGCGTGGCGGGCCGTCCATTCACCCAGACCGCGCACCCGTAGCAAAGTCGCGTAAGCTTCCCCGAGGGCTTGCGGCCCGTTTGCCAGCCAAAGCACCGTTTCCACAAAGCGGCGGTTGTCTTGCCCACGCCCACTCTTGCCCCACTACTTCCCGGCACGGAAGTAGCGGGGCAATCCGTGCTTACTGCGCGTCCATCAACAAGTATTCCCTGCCTAAACACACCTATACTGGTAACACTTCCTAACCACTAACCTTATTATTTCGTCATGAATGCCACCCGCCGCGCCCTACTCGACCAACTAGCCGCTGATTACGCGCACCACGACCAGCACGTGGCCCAGCGCGGCGAGCGCTACGTCAACATCACGCCCGACACCGGACCGTTTCTGGCCTTGCTGCTGCAAGCCACCGCCGCCCGCACCATCCTGGAAATTGGCACATCTACTGGCTATTCTACCCTGTGGCTGGCCGATGCCAGCGAGGCCACGGGCGGCCACGTCACTACCCTGGAAATCAACGCTGACCGGGCCGCCATTGCCCGCGCCAACTTCGCCCACGCCGGCCTAGACAGTCGCATTACGCAGGTGCTGGCGCCCGTGCAGGACTGGCTCGCGGCCGGCCCCGCCAACCCGTTCGATTTCGTGTTCCTCGATGCCGACCGCTCGCACTACGTGGCGCTGTGGCCGCAGTTACTGCCCCTGGTACGCCCCGGCGGGCTGGTGGTGGTTGACAATACCCTATCGCACGCCGAACAACTGCGCCCCTTCACCGACCTAGTGCACGCCACGCCCGGCGTCACAAGTGTGACCGTGCCGGTGGGCAAGGGCGAACTCCTTATTTGGAAGGAGCTTGGCTAAAGTGCTGGTGGCAGCGGCCAGTGCGGTACATCAGTCGGCAATCACTGCCAGGTGACCGAGACATACAAAAAGGGCTAGCAGGTAGTGTGATACACTACCTGCTAGCCCTTTTTGTATGTCTCGGTCGCTGACTTCAGCAGGTAAGCGCTAGAGATGAACTGACCTTAGCCCGTGTACGCACCCGACGAGTACGTCAGCTCGTAGCTGTGTGAGTACACCTCGAAGACGATGCCAAACGGGTCTTCCACGTAGCACATGCGGTAGGGCTTGTCGGCGGGGTAGTAGGCCCGGATGGGCATGCGCTGCTTGCCGCCAGCGGCCACGATTTTGGCCACCAGCCCTTCGACATCCGGGTCTTGCACGCAGAAGTGAAACAGCCCCGTGTTGAAAGGCTGAAACGGTGGGGCTTCTTTCACCCCCTTCGGAAAAGCAAACAGCTCAATACCAATCTTATCGGCCGTAGCCAGGTGGGCAATCTGGAAGTGCCCCCAGCCGGGGCCAAACACGTCGAGGCACATCTGCCCAATGGCCGTGTCAGTTTCCTCGGTCACCACGCTGGGCGGCATGATGAGGTACCAGCCCAGCACCTCGGTGTAGAACTTCACGGCTGCTTCTAGGTCGGGCACGGTGATGCCAATATGGGAAAAGGCTCTCGGATAAGTGGTTGGCTGCTCAGTCATTTGAGGTATTGGAGTAAGGCAAAAATAGAAACCTTGAAAAGCACACCTGGAGCGGGATGTGCTTTTCGAAAAACGGCGGCTTAAGCGGCCAATAGGCTTAGCGCAAAAACGCGGACAGCACCCTAGGCGCAGGCGTTGCGGGCAGTGGCGGCCAGCCCATCCAGCCAGTCCTGGTGGGCGTTGAGCATGGGGTTGGGCTTGGCCTGGGCCATGTCCTGGGCGGGCTTGCCATTTTGCGATTCCTGGGTGAGCAAGCGCACGCGACCGCCGGGCAGGTCCTCAAACAGCCAGGCGTGGTACACGTCGAGGGCGGTGTCGGCGTCGCCCTCCATCCAGCCGTGCCAGGCCAGGCGGGCGGGCTGGCCGGCCACGGGCGGCACGTATTCCGTCACTTCGGCCTCAATCGGGAAGCCGAAGGTGGTGAAGCGGAAGCGGGCGCCGGCGCTTAGCTCGGGGCCAGTACCATCGTGAAAGCGGATATCATTCACGTTGGCGTAGTAACCGGGCCAGGCAGCCGTGTTGTTGATGTGCGGCCATACCTGAGCCACCGTCAGGCCCGCTAGGACAAGCTCGTTGGAAACGTAATTGTCGGTGGTACCCGGCGTAAAGGACGCGGGCCAGTTGATGGCGTTTAGCATAGGGAGAAAGGCTAGGTGAACTGGCGGCTACTGAAAAGCAACAGCAGCCACCGGCTTTGGTGAAATACTGTTACAAAATTACGGTCAGCAACCAAGCCCATGTAACGAAATTCAACTTATCACTTACGAAATTCAATCCATCCGAAAGGCGCTGGGGCTGCTCGCCGCGTGTTTGCGAAAGAAGTTGGCGAAATGCGTTACTTCCTTAAAGCCGAGCGTCTGGGCAATATCGGCAATGGGCCAAGCGGTGCTTTTGAGCAGGATTTTGGCCTCCTGTAGCACGCGCCGGGCGATAAAGTCCGAGGTAGTCTGGGCAGTAGTTTCGCGCAGGGCTTTGTTGAGGTGATTGACGTGCACGGCCAGTACGTCGGCGAAGTCACGGGCCGAGCGCAGGCGCACTAGGTGGCCGGGGTTATCGACCGGAAACTGCCGCTCCAGCAACTCGAGAAATTGGGTAGTGAGCCGCTGCGCCGCCGTGGGCGCGGGGGGCTGGGCGGGGGTAGGCGGTAGGAGTTTCAGCGCCGTGTGCATGAGCTCGAAGAGCAGCGTGCGCAGGGCATCGTACTTATAGGTATAGGTGGAGTGCAGCTCCTCGTGCATCCGCTGGAAAAGCTGCGCCACGTGGCTGGCCTGCGCGGGCGTCAGGCCGAGCACCGGGCTGGTGCCGGGCTGAAAAACGGGGTAGGCTTGCCAGGGGCCGAATTGCTGCAAAAAGGCCGGGGTGAACACGCAGCAGCACCCGCCTGGCTCCTCACCGTCGAGGGCTGCCCACTGGTAGGGCGCGTGCGGATTGGAAAACAGTAGCGCCTGGGGGCTGGTGTCGAGGGTCTGGTCGGGGTAGAAAAGGCGCCGCCTCCCCTTCAGCAGGCTAATCTTGTGGTAGTCGGCGCGGCTGAATGGCACGCGGTCCCTAGGCGGCCCGGCAAAGTCCTCGAATCGAAATACGTTGAACTGGCTCAGTTCCGCCGGCACCGTGCCGGGCGGATAGCCTAGCTTTTCCTGATAAAAATTGTTGATAGTGTGCACGTTGGCGAGAGCATAGTCCGCCGTAATTGGCGCGGCCATCTTAGGCACAAAAATACGGACGTGCCACTTGCCTGTGTTGTTATGCGGCAGGTATTTGGCTAGACGCAGGCTGAGTTGGCGTGATGCTGCCCCTTCAGCCTCTTTTTCAAAATCGCGCCAAGTACGACAAACCACCGCCCCGCAAAAAAAGGTAGCGACGCACCACGCGCCACTACCCCAATTATCGCCTGGCCTGAAGCCAGCCTAGGCGCTAGGCTGGCTGCCCACGAAAGCCGCCACCGGTTGAGCGGCGCGGGCCACGGGCTGCGCCGTAGCCCGCGCTACCAGCGGCGCGGGCTTGCGCTGCCGCTTTTTCCGCAATTTATTGAGCCAGATGATGACGCCCGTTACGGGCAGGCTAGTGGCAATGAGGCAGGCGATGAAATAGAGAATCTTGGTGGAGGTGCCAAATACGTCGCCGAAGTGCAGGGGCCGAATGCTGGCCACCAATTGCTCGTTCCAGGGCTTGTCGGCGAAGATATCGGCCTTGAGCAACGCGCCGTTATACTGGTCGAAGGTGAGCTTGTCGGTGGCGGCGGGGGCGAAGAATCCCACCTGTGCCTTCTGCACGCCGGCCGAGCCGGTGGGGCCTTCGGGCAGGGTCAGGCGCAAGGTGCCGGGGTAGGGTAGGCGGCGGTTGGCCAGGGTCAGGTAATCGTCGGCCGAGAGGGTGTAACCAGGCGTGACGGGTAGCGGCGAGGGCAGCCGCTTCTCGTTGCGCCCCCCAAAGACCTTGGCCCCAAATAAGGCCGAAGTACCATCGCGAAACCACCCAAACGACCAGCACAGGCCCGTAAGTGCCATCACTGTCAGTAACCCGAAGCTGTAGAAGCCCAACGTGTTGTGCAAGTCGTGATTGATGCGTTTCCAGTTGGCAGTCCACTTTATCTGGAAGCCCGGCTTCCACATTTTCCAGTTACGCCACTGCTTGAGCTTGGCCGGGGCCCACAGCACGAGGCCGCTGAGTTCGAGCACCAAGAAAATGATAGTGGCAATGCCGACTAGCAGGTTACCAATGCCGCGCTCGACCAGCATACGGCGGTGCAAGTCTAGCATAAACGAAAAGAAGCCGTTGCCCCGGAGGTCGGTGGCTTTGCCCAGCACCTGGCCTGTGTAGGGGTTGACCAGATAGGCCGTGCCCCGGCCATGACCACCGCCGCCCTGCCGGCCGCGCTCGCCACCGCGTCCTTCCCGGTCGCCCTGGCCTTCACCCTGCGCAGGACTGGGCTCATCGGCCGCTGTAAGGGCGGCGGGTGGGCCACCGCTAGGGCGAGCGGCCCCGACTACGGCGGCGATGCCCGCTTCAGCGGTGGGGGTAGGCCGGGTACGGCCGAGGCCCCGGCGGCGGTGGGCTAGGGTGGTCGAATCAGCTAGCCGCCCAAGGCGCGAGCCCCCACGGTGACTGCCGTGGTGTGTGGGCGGCTGGGCCGCACCTAGGGTCTGCTGGGCATAGCGGCCGACCCGGTGGGCCGAGTCAGGGGCAACGGTGGCAGTCAACCCAGCGTCCTCTTCCGGCGAGTGGCGGTGGTGGCCGCCGTGGCGACCCGCGCCAAGCTCCTCAGCCACTTGGGCAGAGTCGGCCGTGTGGCGGCCCCGGCGGTGGAAGCCGCCGTGCGTGCTCCGGTGGTGCTCGGCCCTGACCCCAGGGGCGCGGGTAGTGTCGGTGGGGAGGCTAGCGGAAGCTACAGCTAAATCACTGGCTTCTAATAACCTTTCTGCGCGACGACTAGGCTGCTGGGGCGAAGTTGCCGCTTTGGCCAGCGCGTGCTGGGCCAACGGCTGGTGGCCACGCCACCGCGCCGCGTGGGCCGCGTGCTGGTCGGCGGGCGCAGCCACTAAAGCTTGATTTTGGGGAATAGAAGCCGCCGTAGTGGTGGGCTGCGGGCCGCGCTGGTGGTCGGGCTGCTCCGCTGCGCCGGGGTTGCGCTGGCCTCTTGGGCCGTGGTCGCCCTGCTCATCACCTTCGCGCTGCTCACCGCGCCCGCTTTGCTCACCGCCGCGCTTGCCCCTGAGTGCGCCCACGGTGAAGGTCCAGGCACGGTACTTATCGGCGGGTACTTCAATGCTACTGACCTTGCCCTTGGCCTGCGCCGAGACGGCGCGGGTCAGCTGGGCGAGCGGCAGAGGCTGGCCCCGCACGGTGGCGCTGTCCAGTTGGTATAGTTCGCTGTTGAGCGCCTCCACTACTTCTTGCCGGAACACGAGCAAGGTGCCTGACAGGCACACGGCAAAGAGTACCAGCCCACTACCTACGCCCAGCCACAGGTGGAGGTCGCCGATAAACTTGCGAAAGGTGTAGCCCGTGCTACCGGTGTTGGATGCCATAAATGGTCTATTTAATAAGAAGTTATCTGCATGCGCTTTGCTAATGCGCTAGGGTGGTGCCCGGCAGTAGCGCGACCTTTTAGTCCGCGACTGGTAGCGTCCAGTACTCGCGGACTGAAAGGCTGCGCTACTTGCTTCGGCGGCGAGCTTATGGCAAAGCGAGTTTACCCACCGACGATACGGCCGCGGCCTGTACCTCCAGGCCCTTGGTGGCTACGCCCGTAGCGGGGTCGATGCTGTAGAGGAAGGGCTGCTCATTGGTCGTCATCACGGGCGCCACTACCTGGCCGTTTTCGGTGAGCACTGTGTTGCCAAACGAGCTGATGTTGGCCAGCGCGGGCAGGCCCGTGACCCAGGTAAACTGCTTGGTCGAGGCCTTGAAAATGGCCAGCTTGCGGGCGTCGTTGCCGGTGAGCGTGGCGGTGGTATACATCTGCAAGAGGAAGTTATCCCCCGCAATGGGCCATACTTTAAACACCGGGCTGCCGCCCGCCGCCGCCGCCAGGTTGCAGTAGTAATTAGGGTCAAACTTGGCTGCACCCTTTAGAATGCGGATAACGCCCGAGGGGTTATTCTGGCTGTAGTAGCCCGATGAGAAGGCGTACACGTTGTCGTCAGCATCCTTAGCCAGGCCCGAGTAGTACTGCGAGCGGTTGCGGGCCGTGGGGGCGCTGATGCGGCCGTCGCGGTAAACCTTGTAGTTCAGACTCTTATCAAACTCGGCCACGTAGGCGCTGTCGGGGTAGGCCGTGGCCGAGCCGTCGGCCTTGGTGAAGGCCAGGCCGGCGTAGAACTTGTCGCCCACGCCCACAATACCCGCGATGGTGGGCACCTCGCCGCTGCCCGTCATGTTGGGCACGGTAATGGTTTTCGACTCCACGGCCTGCGTCACGGCATTGATGAAATTGACCGTGATAGCTGGTACCCCGGCCGTGGTGGTGCCCGTGACGGCCGTCATGGCGTAGTCGCCAAAGGTGCCCACCGTGGTGAAGCGCGAAGGCAGCTGTATGTTGGAGCGCGCCGCCAGCTTACCGTCGGCATCGAGCGCAAACGATTGCCCGGTGCCGGGGTCGCCCTGCTTGTAGTAGAAGCTGTAGAGGTACTTGCTACCTACGTATACCCAGTACGTGGACGCCTGCGCCTCCAGTCCCTGGCCCTGAATGGAAGTGGTGCCCGTGTTCAGCGCCTTGCTTTGCAGCAGGTACACCGCGCCGCTGCTCGACGTGCCGCCCACGATGTAGGGCGAATCGGCCACGGGCGCGGCGGTTTCGTCGTTGTTGCTGCACGAGGCCAGCGAGCACGTAGCGCCGGCCAGCAGGGCCGCCACGCGCAGCGAAGTCAGGGAAAAAGCTTTCATAGAAGAAAATGAGTTGAAGAATAAGTTATTTAAGGAAGGCATAGCGCAGCTTGAGCGTGAAGCTGCGGCTGGGCTTCTGTAAGCTGAAATTGTCGTAGATGCGGGCGTCGGTCAGGTTCCAGCACTCGGCCGTGACGCTGTAGCGGCCGCCTTGCAGCGAGTAGAACACATTGACGTTGTGGGCGAACTGGTCGGGCACGATTTGCTTGCTGCTTGCGGTGCCGTAGATAATCCACTCCAGCGGAAACTGGTACACGTACTGCGCCGTGTAGCCCACCCCGAGGCGGTTGCCCTTCTTAAAGGCATTGGGCAGCGACCACGAGGCATCGGCGTTGCCAAACAAAAACGGCGTGTTGGGCAGGCGCACGTTGAAGTTGGGATTGGCTATCGTGGTGCCCTGCTGCTCGGACGAGCGGTTGCGGATGTCTTGGTAAGTGGCGTTCACGCCGAAGGCCAGGCGGTCGGCCAGCGTGTAGCGCACTTCCGTGCTCACGCCCCAGTTGCGCACTTTGTCGAAGTTGGCGAAGCCCGCCGTGCCCCGGCTATTATCCGGCACGCGCTGGATGTAGTCGTTCACGTCGCGGTAGCTAAGCGTGAGGTCGGCAAACAGCAGGCCTTTGGCCCCTACGGGCTTTTCGCGGCTCAGGCCCAGGTTGTAGTTGTGGCTGTACTCGGGGCGCAGGTTGGTGTTGCCCAGGTCGATACCATCCTGATTGCCAAACAGCTCATTGCTGGTGGGCAGGCGCAGCGCCCGCTCGTAGGAGCCCTTTACCTGCCAGCCGGCGTAGAGGTAGGTGGTGGTGAGGCCGTATCCGGTAGCCGCTAACGTGCCAGCTACTTCCTCGTTGCGGGTGACGTTGCCAGGGTCGGTGTCCACTACCGAGTTGGTGAACTGGCTGTAGCGCTTGAGCAGCAGCGACGAGTTCCAGTGCTCGCTGTAGCGGTACTGGTACGAGCCGCCCAGCACATGCTTGTACACCACGCGGGGCACCTGGTTGGCCGCCGCGGTGGCCGCGTTTACCTCGGCCTCGTCCTGCACGGTGCGGTTCACGGTCGAGAGCACATTGCTCAAGGTGAGAAAATGCTTGTCGCCGGGCCGGTAGTCGAGCACCAGGCTGCCCGCCCCGTTGTGGTCGTAGTAGCGCTGCAACTGGTAGAGCGCCTCGCCCGCCCGGATGCCGCGTGCCTTGGGCACCGACTGCCCGTACCAGTTGTAGGTGCGGCTCACCGTGTCCACGTTGCGGCTGTAGCCGAAGTTGAAGCTGCCGTTCAGGCTAGCATTCAGTCTGGGAACGAGCAGGTCGGCCTTACGATACTCGATAGTGGGCATTAGCGTACGGCTCTCCGTAAACTTGGCCCCGAACACGTAGCGCATGATGCTGCCGGTTTGCACGTCGGCGTGGTTCTTGCCCGCCACCAGGCCCACCAGCAGGCGGTCGGCGTAGGGTTTGCCCACTACCCCGATTTTGGCAATCACCGTTTCGTTGTGGTAGGTGTCGTGAAAGCGGCGCACCCGCTTCTCGTCGGCGCTGAACACCGACGTTTGCAGGTCGAGCACCGGCACGTGCACCCAGTAATTATTGTCCGAGTAGTTCTGAAAAAAATTGAGCTGCGCCTGCACGCCGTTGGCGAACGTGTGGCGGGCGTTGAGGCTGGTTTTATGAGTGTTAAAGGAGCCGAAGGAGTACGAGGCATCCACGTAGGTGCGGCTGCGCTGGCTGGTCACGATGTTGACCGCCCCGCCCAGGGCATCGCCCCCAAACTCCACCGGCACCACCCCGCGGTACACGTCCACGCGCTCGGCCAGGTTCACGGGCAGGTTGTTGAGCTGAAACGACGAGCCAAAGCCTTCCATTGGAACCCCGTCCAGAAATACCTTCACCTGCCGCCCGCCAAAGCCATTGATGGTGAGATTGGTAGCCGAGCCCACGCCCGCCGTTTGGCGCATCCGCACCCCAGCCACCCGGTCGAGGGTCTGGGCCAGGTCGAGCGAGGTGTTTTTGAGCGGCCGCAAGTCCACCGACGTCACATTGTAGGCCGTCTCGTTCACCTGCCGCGTCGCCGACTTACCCACCACTACGGCCTCGTCCAGCACCTTATCGGCCGAAATCAGACCTAGGTGCTGCCGGGTTGTCTTGCCCGCTTCCGTCCGCACCGTCTTATGCAGCGGCGCAAAGCCCAGGCTGCTCACCAGCACCGTGTAGCTACCCGGCGCCAGGTTGCGCAACTGGTACCCGCCCCGCTCGTCGCTCATAGTAACCAGGTCCGTGTCTTGCAGCCGCACCGTAGCGCCCACTACTGGCCCGCCCTGGGCATCTGTCACGGTGCCCGCAATGGCCGCCGACCCGGCCGGCGGCAGCAGTTGCGCCCAAGCGGCGGTGTGGCCAAGCAAGGCCAGCACTAGCACTATGCGCAACAGGCCCTGAGGGAGGAAGAAGGCAGTGTGGGGACGGGTGGCTGCCGGCAAAGAGGAGAAGTAAACCAAGCTGCTAAGTGTAAATAATCTAAAAATCAATAAGTTGATTCGAAAGCTGCATAACCCAGGAGGATCACACAACACAACTTTTTATTTAGACATTTTCTAAATCAGTTGCAAAATTGTGAGCAGCCGGTGAATATTTTGGACCCAAAAACGGAGTTTTAGGAATCAAATCGGGAGTATTTCTAAGGCAGGCGAAACTCTACCACTCCATATATTACTGATTGTTAGTAAGTTGTAGGCTATGCAAGCTGGTCAAGCGTTTAGCGTCATGTAACCCGCGCTAGTTCACCCTAATTGCTGAGGTCATTACCAAGCCATCCTGCCTGACCGCAGACATTACCTGAAGTTCAGGTAAATCTGTCTGCCTACTTAAGCTGCTTTAACAAAGCTATTTAGGACTGGACTCGGCTGGCTAAAGCGCCCAAATAGCACAAGGCTTTATTTATAATCAGTATAAATAAGGTAGCTTTGGAGCCCCAAACCCGTCGCCATTATTAGTGTGCCGGCGCTTCGGCGCTAGGGTGCAGCCGGGGAAGTAGCGCGGATTCTTAGTCCGCGAGTAGCAAGCAGACTCCCGTGCGACCAAGAATCCGTGCTCCGGCATCGCGCCGCCGGAGCTACGCTGAAGCACTCGTTATCTAGCTGTATTAAAACTATTTATTATGCTCGTCACCTCCCGACTGGCGCAGTCTGCCCGCTACATCTGCCACGAGCAGGTGCCGGAATCCTACCAGCCCAATAGCCTGTTGTCGGAGCAAACTATTACCCTGGAGGAGCCCTTCGTGACCCACCTCTACAGCCGGCAGTTCAGCACCAGCGGCCTCCTGATTCTGGACACGCAGTTCGAGTTCCGGGAGCCCACTACCGATCTGTTTTCGGTGGAAGGCGAAAGCATTCTACTGCTGTTTTTCTTGCAGGGCCAGGCCGATAGCGCCCCAGCCGGCCGGCCTAGCTACGCCGGCAACGTGCACAGCCTCTACTACTTGCCCAGCCTGCGCGGCAATTTCCTAATGCCAGCCCACGAGGCGGTGCAGTACTTCGCCATCATCCTGTCCAAGGAATTTTACTTTCGCCTGCTCGACCAGCAGTGCCAGCTGCACCAAACAGTGGTAGCGGCCGTAATTCACGCCGAGCCCGTCGGCCTGGGGCCAGCGCACCTGCCCATCACGGCCGAGATGCACCAGCTCATCCACGACATTCGCCACTGCACCCGCGAGGGCCTGCTGAAGCGGTATTTTATTGAAGCTAAAATATTAGAGCTGTTGCTCTTGCAGCTAGAGCAGAGCCAGACTCCAGCTCTCTGCCTCGACCGCCCTACCACGCTACGCCCCGACGAACAGCAGAAGCTCGACGCCTGCCGCCTGCTGCTCGAAGCTCAGTATGTGGATCCGCCCGGCCTGCGGGAGTTGGCCCGCTTGGCGGGTCTTAATGAATTTAAACTAAAGCAGGGCTTCAAACAGCAATTTGGGCTGCCAGTGCGGGCTTACCTCATCCAGATTCGCCTCAACAAAGCCCGCCAGCTGCTGCTTGAAACCGACTATTCCCTGCCTGAGGTGGCCGCCCTGGTGGGTTACAAAAGCCGCACCCACTTCACGGCCGCTTTCAAGGAGAAGTTTGGGCTGCTGCCCAGCGCCCTGCAGCGCTAGCTGGACTGCGGAAAACCCAGGTGACAGACAGCATTCCTGTCAGCTTCCCTCGAAAGTAAGCCAGTATGAGCCGGAGTTTGTAACCGAGGCAAACGTGGCACCCCTTGCTTCGGCATACCCCTTTCAAAGGGTCACACCGTTGAGAGGCCAAATAGGTAGTGACAAGTAAAAGTTATTCTTACTTACCCGTCGGGGACTCAACCCGAGTCAGACTGTTCCTTATTACAGGGGGTGCACTGAACACAACATAAGTTGACATGCAGTGAACGCTAGGTACGGTAAGGAAAGCTTACCGTACCTAGCGCAGCAAGTAGTAACGCAGTGATTCTGGCGCCCGAGTATCAGTACAGGAACCGCTGCGCCTTCGTAGCCGCCCGCAGCCACTGGCCACTGCGCCGTTGGCGACGCCGTTCTAGCCGGAGATTGCGTGCTGCCAGCGGCACCCCGATGAGCCAGCCCACCAGCGTTACTTGGAGTAGGAGCAGGAGTACGCCTAATCCAGGGCGCTTATGCAGCAATAAGGACAAACCTGGAAATAGTACAGTTAATAACATGGTATAGCCTTATACTAGATAACCTGCCCCTTAAATATACTACCCACAGCTGGCTAGGCTGCTAGCTCAGCTGCTGTTTTTGCGCGAGCAAAGAGTTACTCGTTGATAAAAGCAAGCCGCGGCGGCCGGCCTAAGCTGGTAATGGGCGAAATACCGCTTGGCGGGTCAACTTCAGCCCAGTTAGGACCAAGTTGTGGCGCGCAGATACAAGCGCTTGACTTGCTCGGCCCGAAAGGGCTTGCCGTGGCGGGTCACAAAGCGCAACCCATTCAACTTCTCCGCAATCTGGGAGTAGTTGAACCCCTTTTCACGCAGCAGCAGGATGTGTGCGGCCACCCGCTCATTGTGCTCATTGGCATGCGCATTGGCTACGCTCTGGGCTCGTCCTTTCTGGGTAGCCACCGGCGTGAGGTTAGCCGGGGTACCGAGCTGTGCGCCCTGCGCGAGCTTAGCGGCCAGGGCGTCCTTGGTCCGCTTCGAAATGAGCTCCCGCTCGTGTTGGGCGAGCACGGCAAAGACCCCGACGGTAAGGGTATTGGCATCGGGCATGTCGCAGCAGACGAAATCGACGCCCGCGTCGCGGAGTTGGAAGATGAAACCGGCGTTGCGCGAGAGTCGGTCGAGTTTGGCGATAAGCAGCGTTGCGCCCTTCGCCTTGGCCAGGGCCATAGCCGCCGCCAACTGCGGCCGCTCATTCCGCTTGCCTGACTCGACTTCGACAAACTCCCCCACCAAGTGCGCCGCCGCTGTGAAGGTCTCCACCGCCGCCCGTTGGGCTTCGAGGCCGAGGCCAGACTGGCCTTGCTTTAGGGTGGAGACGCGCAGGTAGGCGACGTACGATTTCACGGGTGAGGGAGGAGTTTAGGCAAAAGTACCCCCGACTTGTCGGATTTCACAGTCTTTAAACGTACGTTTATCATATGTTAAATAATTGCTAATTAGCCTTTTATAACTAAACACCTAAAGTGGTTTTTGTTCAATTAGCGCTATTCGGCTAGTACTACCTGCGCACAATGGAGTAGAAAAAGTAGTTAGGTATATCTTGTAAGTATTTGTTTATAAAAAAGTTACCTATCACAGTTCCTACTAGTTATTGAGGGTAGACTTGCCAGTAAGTAGTCTACTGCCCGATTTCCAGTATGACTAAGCTGCTTGACTTGATGTTTCAACCCTGCTCACGGCGTTCTAAGCAGCGTCAGCGCCGACGTCGCGTTATTCTAGTCCTCCTAAGGACTTAGTTGGGGCTCTAGCCTGGCTATCTAGTTTTTAATTATCAGAGCTTTTCTGGTAGTTGGGCTGGCTGAAGCTAAGCTAAACCGGACTAACCAGCGCCACTCTGACGGTTACTGAGGTAGTTATGCTATAACGGTTCTACTCTGGGTATTCAGTTGCTTCCTCCTCCCAGATACGGGGATTGGTAAGTATACCCGTGACTTGCTGAATATGCATTGCCCGCTCACGTTCTCCGGGATCCCACTGGTCAGCCTCATAGTAGAGCAGGTCGATACTGTTACCCTTGCTGGTGGTGCGACCATCGGTGGCGATGCCCGCAATATGTGTCAACTTCCCGAAACACATCAATTTAGCTACCCGGCAGTAGTTCTCCAGCATGGCAAATCTGTCCTGCCGATATTGCGCGTAGTCAGCTGTTGGGTTTCTGGGAGCAACAAGCATGAAGAAGCCCACCCCTGGGGCCTGCCTGGAGTACAGCATTCGCACGCGATACTGGCCGTCGGGCGTAGCATCCAAAATCTCAAAAAACGATTCGGCCAGCTTACGACGGCTCAAGCGGGATTCTTGCGCCATTAGCCTTAACGCCTTCTCGTTAGATTCGAAGCTTTTATCCGTGCTAAAGTGCATAGTATCCTGCTCGAAGTGCTGAGTGATATACTCAATCATGTTATCCCAGGCGTAGCTTATCTCGTTGGCTTGCTCGCGCCGCGCCCATTCACCGCTGTAAAGAAATTCTGCCCAATCACCCAGCTCAAAAAACACCTCGCCTTTTCCATCGCGCGGGAAGCAGTGTTCACCAGCCGAGTTAAGGTGGCGTAGGTAATAGGCAAGCATTTCCTCTTCTCCATCTGCGTGTATATGCCGCTCAGAGCTAAGAAATTGCTCTTTGGCTTCTAGGTATTGGACAAAATCTGAGATAGTATCGAGGCCTCTCATCAATTCGTTCAACGCTATCTCATCAATCACGTGTACAAATCCCTTATCCGGACTGATATGGCCAACAGTGAACGGCTGCACAGAATGCTTCTGGTAGTTGTCATGCTGCTCACCGACTATCTGGTTATCAATAGCCAGACTACCACTACCCCCAAGCGCTTTCCGGCAAGCGTCGACCGCACCGTGCACAACCAGTATGCGGTGCACCTTCATTTGGTCTACTGGCGGTAAGACTGCACGCAGCGGCCGCTGGCAGTAAGGGTCTTCAAACAGACGTTCTCGAAACTCACGCAGCCATTTCTCAGCTCGCCACATTTGGGCAGCACTCTTGAATATCGCCTTTTTATAGTATCGCGCCCAGTTGATGTTGGGGTTTTCGTGCGCAGTGTATGTACAATCTTTATCTGAAAGAATCAGAACATGATTGCCAAATACTACCAACTGGTCACACAATTCCTTTCCGACGCTAGTAGGATTACCAGGAATCTTTCCATCGTCTGTATAAGGGTTTGAGAAGTTCCAGAGCGATAAAAACGAGTGCTGACACAACTGCGCTACGAAGCGCTCAGCAGTAGTGGTCCCCGTTGATTTCTGGTAATCGGGTGCGGACATAGCGGGAGGGTTTAGTAGAAGAGACTTGGAGATACAACATTCCTGATGTCATCATAAGTGCCAGGTTATTTTTCCAGACCAGCAGCGTACTCATTGGCTCAGCATCTCGGCTATCGTGAAAGGGCACTGCTAGCTGTTTGTAATGTTTTGCAGTAGAAAAACTTTACATACTTTACATTTAGCGTATCTTTGCGACCCAAGCGCATGGGAAAACAAACCAAGGCAACTACTGCTCGCCAGAAGATACTCAACCGCTTGCAAAAGCTTGAGCCGGGTGCCCTTGTGCGCTACGGAGACTTCGCCAGCCTCGGTATCGCGCCGGGCACGGTTGCCGTCAATCTGAGCCGACTGCGCCAGGAAGGCGTGGTGCAACAGATTACCAAGGGCACCTATCGCCGACCCCTGCAGAGCCGGTTCGGCTTGGTACCTGTTTCCGAGCAGCAAGTGCTGCAGGTGCTGCTGCAAGCCTCGAATAAGAAGCTACGAGGCTACCCCACCGGCGTAACGGCCTTTAACCGTTTGGGCCTGACGACGCAGGTAACCCAGGAAATCGAGATTGCCACGCCCCGGCCGGGACGCCCGAAGAAAATAGGCAACGTGCGCGTGCGCTTCGTGCAAAGCCGGGGGGACGTCAAGCTGGAGGAGGTGAAGCTCTGCCAGCTACTTGACGCCCTACGGCAGATTAAACGCCTGCCCGACACCTCGCCGGCGACGGCCCTGCTGCGCCTGCGCGAACAAGTGAAACAACTATTACCAGCTGAGAAGACTGCGCTGGTTCGCCTAGCACAGGGTTATAATCCGGCGACGCGGGCCCTGTTGGGCGCGCTACTGGAAGGATTGGACGAAAACAAGCTGGCCGACCAGCTAAAGACGACCCTGAATCCCTTAACCACTTATAAGCTTGGTCTGTCCGAGCAAGCCTTACCGAACCGCGCACAATGGCAAATCCGATGACCCTGCACACCCACGAGCAGGACTTTCGCAACCTGATTACCATCACGGCGACGGCGCGGGGGATGCGACAAAGCTTTATTGAGAAAGATTACTGGGTGACGTGGGTGCTGCGCAACCTCGCCGATTCGGCCGTGGCTGAGCAGGTTGTGTTCAAGGGCGGCACGTCGCTTTCAAAGGGTTATGGGCTTATCGAGCGATTTTCGGAGGATGTGGACCTGGCCGTCATCCTGCAGGAGCAGCAAAGCGACGGCGCACTGAAAAGGCTAATCCGCGACATCCATAAAATTGCCGCCGGTGACTTGCCCGAAGTGGACGTACCGGGCTCCACCAGCAAGCGCGGCCACAACCGGCTGGTACACCACCAGTACCCGCACCTGTTCACCGACCCGGTACCGACAGCTACGGAGCACATCCTGCTAGAAATAACGGCCTTTGGGGAGCCAGAGCCGCACAACAAGCGCCCGTTGATTTCCTATCTGGGCCAGTACCTGCTCGACCACAAGCAGCCGGACGCCGTGCAGGAGTTCGGTCTGCAAGCCTTCGACTTTAACGTGCTAAGTCTTTCGCGCACGTTTGCCGAGAAAATCATGGCCTTGGTGCGCGCCTCGTACGAAGAAGACCCACTCGCGGCAGCCGGCCGCAAGGTGCGCCACCTCTACGACCTGCACCAACTGGCCAGCCAACCCGAGGTGGAAGCCCTGCTGGCTGGCCCCGGCCTGGCCCAGCAATTGGCGGCCGTGCAGCGCGACGATGCGCGGGCGGGCGTCATCGGCCCGACGCGAGAATGGAAGACCAAGCCCTTGACCGGCTGCTGGGCTTACGCCGAGAAAGCAGCGAATTTGTGCCAGCTTCAACAACCATACGAGAAGGAGTTACCGGGCCTGCTGCATAGCCCACTCCCCGCGTTTGACCAAGTGCTGGGCACTATGCAGCGCATCGCGCAGCAGCTACGGGCCTACGATAGGATGTGAACAATCGCATTGGGAATCGGGGGTGCCTCACGCAAAACAGGCTTACTTAGCCGCGCCAGCGCCAAGCTCGCCGAAACCCTTTGGCTTCCGCTTCGGCAACGGTCATCGCGTAAAACTCTCCTGCTTTATCCAGCTTGGTTCGGTCGTACATCTGGTCGAAGGGCAGGTGATAGATTTTTTCGCCGCTGGCAGTACTGATATGGCACTTAATCATGGGATAGGAACCAATGGCCACCTGCTCGTGAATATGAATTCCAAGCGCCTGCGCGAAGCTGTGGGCAGTAGGAGAAAGGCTAGTCGATGTGTAAAAAACGGCCGCAATATCACCGGCGGCTAGCAACTGGGGAAAAAGGTGTAGCTGCTGGCGACCCTTCTGGTTATTGGCCGAATCCAGGTACAACATCACGGTCGTACCAAAGAGCTGGTTGATGTGCTTTTCGTGAATCAGCTTTTGCTGACTCCAATATTTACACTGCACCACTTCGGTCTTACCCCCTTTGCGGCAAATCAAATCCCGTCCCAGGTCCTCTTTTCCGTTTTCGATGCCGTAGTAGGAAACTTCGTAGCCGCGGCTCTCATATAAGTAGCCCACGTACCGTTCGTAGTCCCGACCGATTTGAAAGCTACTTTTTCGAGCCTGACGATACCGGTCCAAGGCCTGCTGGTTGCGTTCAACAGGAGACAACGCGGCGTACTCGCTGGGCGATAAATAAGTCTTCACCGGGTCGTCCTGTTGCGGCTCGGGCTGCTCGGCGTAGGCCTCCGTAATCTCTAGCAGGGCTTCTTCTATATCGTCTTCCCGGAACTGAGTCAGGAAGGGGAACAAGGACTCGTACTGGTCCAGGGTGTATTGAGCCAATTTCAGTTGCTCTGCCAGAGCCCGTTTCTCCTGGCCAACTTGACGAACCGTTTCGGCAGCCGTGGCAGCTGGGTTACGTTTCGTGCGCAGGTAATCGGACACTTCCTTATTCTTTAACAACACCAGGTCCGCCACGGCCGATGCCAGCCAGGGGAAACTTTTGCTTTTTTCTGTCAACAGCCTTTCCAGATTAGCCACGTCTGTTTCGCGCTGCCGCAGAGCAGCTTCTTCCTGCGCGAGAACTTTGCGCGAAGCCGCTTCCCGCTCTTCGATAGCCTGAAGTTTGGTATCGAACTGCGCCGCTGCGGTAGTAAAACTATTGACGAGTTGCTGCGTGGCAGCCAGCTTCTTTTCTAGTTCGCTGTTCACGTTGTCAAACCGCAGCATCCGGCTGATTAAGCCTTTTTCATTCGTTGTCAGCCCCATGTATTCTTGTATTCTAACGCCGCTTATACTTTTTCTTGTAGCTTTTTTGGGAGGACGCTGCCGGCCAGTGCCCTACCCGTCGCTCACGTAGGTGTTGCTGATAGACCGCGTGCCCTTGCATAGCAGCCGTCAATTCATCCAAGGTTTTAAGGGCTTGCTCACCCTGCTGCACTGTTACTTCATCCAACTCATCGAAGCGGCCTTGTAAGCTTCGCAGCTTCTTGCGGAAGGCACGCCCGTCCCACCAATCGGCAATTTTGGCCGACAAGAAAAGAAGCAGGACAAACGCGTTAATGAATAAGAGAGCGGCCATGATGTTGCGTAGTGAATAGTAGCTTTTACAAGTCAACTGCTAACAACAACCAGCGCAGCAGCCGGCCAGATTCTATCATTCTAGCTGCTCCAACAGCTTATCCACCATTCCACGAATCGTCAGTAGCTGCTGCCGCATCTCGGCAGGTGACATGACTCCTGAAGGTTCAGTACCGGCTATTTCCGCTGGCTCGTCTCCGAAAGGCGCAGTATCCCATGCGTCCTCGCCTTCCAATTGAACGCGATGGTAGGAGCTGCCAAGCTGGCGAATGGGAAAGTGCCGGGGGCGGCCAGTCGTTCTAGCGCCGGGAAAATCAGGCTCTACTGCCGGGGCGGGTTCGTTCTCCAGAAAAGCCGCTAGCCGCGCGAGATTCGCCGCGGCAGCTGGCAGCTGCTCGCTTACTTGGGCCGGGATTGTCAGGTACCAGGGTGGGCCCAGGCGGGCAATCTGGTTTGCCAGGCTGTAGCTGATGCTGTTGGTTGCCAACTGGTGCTGCGCGGCACGTATCCAGGTATCGGCTTTACCCAGAGGGATGCCGGCCGTGTCTTCGAGCCCGTGCATCATATCCCACAACTGCTCCGACAACGCCTGCTCTTGCTCTTTAAGCGCGAGGGCCGCCGTACGTACACGCTCAGCTTCTGCCAGGTCTTCGTACTGCACCCGGGCACTATGTGGCAGTGGGAATTTGGTGGGCTTTTCCCGCAGCCGCTCCCGCAGCGCCCGGTACGTCTGCACGTTTATTTCCAGCGCTTTATCCGGGTATCCCTGCACTAAAACTACCACGGCAAAGTGCCGGGTAACCGGGCCGTCCAGGGGCAGGTAATGCCACTGCGAGATAAACCACTCGGCGCCGGTACCCGAATAGGTAGCGAGTTCAGCGAAAACCTGTTCTCGATTATGCTTCGCAGCTTTTTCCTGTTTCATTTAGCAAATACCCACTTGGGGTTCTATCGGAATATATTTTCAGCACCAGTTAAGAGAAGACGTTTGACATAACGTGAGACCAGCGCATCAGAAGCTACTCCAATTGACGCCGGCATCGAATAAGCGCTACCGTGTAGGCCGGGTCTATGCGGCAGGGTTTTGCGAGAAAGACAGGAAGAGCGCGACCAGATGTTCGCGACATGGCAGAGCTCCCCAGATAGCCTGATGTGGAATGCTCGTACCATTTTAAAGCCAACTTTTAACTAGTATCGCCTGTCGGTATGATATCAATCAAAATCCGAACTGGAGCTGCGCCATCAGGTAGTGGATAGTCCGAAATATTGTGATTTCGGGCGCGGTCATCTTCTTTTCCCCGAGCATATACCCGTTGATAAGCGGAAGTAATAATTTGGGCTTTGCTGAGTTTTGTTGCCGAGAGCAGCGAAGGAGGGCAGCAGAAAATGCTTCGTAAAGGCTCCACATAATCAGGAAACACTTCACTGAACTTCATAGGAGTAGTGCGCGTCACAATTTTCAAGATATCCTCCGCTTTTACCAGGCTCAGTCCATAGTCACCAATAGGTGCTACGCCATGGCAATCTGTCTTTGTGGGGCGAGAAGTAGGAGAATTGGTTTTCGACTTCCCGACGTAGAGCAGGTAGAAGGCTTGACTACCAAATAAACGCTCATGTAGCAGCAACTTATGCCACTGTTGCAACTCACCCTTTACTTTGATTTTCAAGTCCTCAAAATCACCGTTATGGGCCATTACTTTGGCTTGAAGCGCATACCAATAATACTGTCCCGTTCCGTCTCCCACAAACAAATCCATGTCGTTACCAAAGACGCTTTCTATTGGCCATGTGGTCTTGTACACTTCGATAGAAGAACTGACCAGATGTGAGAATCTTACCAAGTCCAGCACGAAGTGGTCAGTCATTCCTAGTTCCGCAAAACTCAACTCATACTTAAATACCTGTGAAAGGTGATGGTAAACGCGCTGAGAGAGGTAGCTAGAGTAGTCACACAAACTCACGGGTTGTCGGCCTCGAAGCATTGCCCACAGTATGGAGTCGTTTAACATGAGTTGCAGGTTAAGCAGTGATTTTATTAATGTCGAATTATTAGCTGTAACGTCCTGTGTCCGAGTAGGCATTGTTAAGGATTGCTGAGCAACCTGCTACCTACTCAATAGCCGGGGTACCGCTCCCACCACTCCTGGTTCAGCTGAAAAGAGTCGCCTTTTACCCGAATGCTCAAGTCATCGGCCATCGTTAGACATAACTCTGCCAAGTCGTGCCGACTGCGCCACTCAGCAGGCCAAGCAGCCTCGCCTAGAAGAGTCCCAAGCAATGCGCCCGTCAGCGCCGCCGCGCTACGCCCACCCGCCAGGGTGGCTTGCGCTAGCGCGGTGAGTGGCTGGTCTTGAAACTGCAACGCATGGTAAAGCCCTCCGAGCAGCGCCGCTGGCGCCGTACGCTCTGCCATCCGCTTACGATAATCCTCGGCAAGCAATAGCGTTGGTTTGCGGTGAAGCTGCAGAGCCATATCTACTGCGTGCCGACAAGCCCCTCCTGCTTCCGTCGCAGGGGGCAATAAGTGATAAGCTACCCGGGCCGCCTCTTCAAGTGCTACTCCTCGCACCAACTGGGCTACCGCCGCGGCCACCCAGCCGGCGGCGGCCTGGGCAGTGGCGTGGCCATGGGTATAGGCTGTCACTTTCGTGGCTTGCTCCATAGCGTAGGCGGCAGAGTAAAAATGAAACAGGCCAATCGGCACTACCCGCACCAGCGGGTCCGCGCCCATACTGCTGTTGGCCGCTGGTTGCGGCGGATGCGCCGGCGAAGTGGTCAACGCCTGCCAAGTCGTGGGGGCCGGCTTACGCACGTGTTGCAGCGCAGCCTGCCGGCTCAGCCAGCCCGACGGCCACTCCTGAGGATTGTGCCAGCCCGGCCGGTCGATGCCCTGGGTGCTGAGCCAGCGCAACCAACTCTCCCAGATTATCTGGGGCTCCGCCCCACCAATACCTTTCTGCATGGCGCGGTGCTCGGCGCGTAGCAGTCCTTCCGCCGTAAACAGCATCAACTGCGTGATGGCTGTAGCTTGTTCTGGCACGCCGGTGGAAGCGCTTTGAGCAGCCAGCGCATCGCCGTAGGTTGCTCCCAGTAAGCCGCCCCGGTAACGGTCACACAGTCCTAAGGGGCGAATGGGCTGGGTGGCATCTTCGCTGTGCTGAAACGGAGCCCGCCCGTAGTAGGAATGGTCACTGAGTCCGGCTAAGCTGGTAGGCAGGGCATGGACACCAGGCTGGTCTACGCTCCAAGTGACGCAGTGCAACAGCCCGCCCAGCGGAGCCAGCTCTGCCACTTTAAGCGGCACCACTTTACAGCCCGCGAATAAGCGTTCCGCTTGGTAAACGGCCGCCTCGTCTGTTGGCAGGTCGAAGACGGGCAGGAGCACCAAGGGCCCAATCCGTACCAGATTGATGTAAGCGCCTACTGCCGAAGAATAACTACCTGCCTGGGGCGAGTAGGGAAAGGGCACGCATGTCAGGCCGGCATTGCTCAATACGCTGGCCAACTGCTGGCCCAGTCCCGCCTCTTTACCCTGGTAGTCATTGATGAGCATGGTGCGCTCGTCGAGGGCATACACCATCCCGTCGGCATGCCCGGTAAAATCACGCGGGTCAGCTGGAATGATGATAAGCTCAGCCCGCAATGCTTCACTGAGTTGTTGCCGCAGGCGAGTCGGAGGCACCGTAGGATTTTCCGAAAATACCCGGTCAGTCAAAATAGCTTTCTCTCCAACGCGGACTACGTTACCACCATCGAGCCGCAACGAATTGGTAGCGGCTGCCGGTAGGGGTAAAGACGCCATCACCGGCACTGCGGCGGTGCGCTTGTTGTCGTACTTTTTGAATTTCAGATACGATGGGTCGTAGCAAAACTGCACAAATTCGCTGCGACTTACCTGCACCGGCATGTAATCAACCGCCCATATATCCTTTGTTAACGGCAATAGCTGGTAGGGAATGTTGTGTTCCTCTAAAACAGCGGACAACTCCTGCCACAGCCAAGGAGCATCAGTTGGCAGCAACTCAGAAAAATACAGCGTATTGGTAGTAATCATTTGGGCAATAGGCCTGTGGACAGCAGGGATTAAAGACTAGGTTAAATTTCAGCTACGCTCGCAGGTATCACGATGCGAGCCCGCAGAAAATCGCCATCAACTATTTCCTGCTGGATGGTCTGTACTAGCTTCACGACTTGCTGCTCATTGGCCACCGTGGTGTAGTTACCATAGCTCCTTCGCACCAACCAATATTCATCCTGCTCAGTAGCGGACACTAATTCGTTGACTTCTAGAGCAGACGCGCCCGAGTGAGTTACTCCAATGCGTAACGTGTGCCAGGGGTCGAACTGCGCCGTGACAGTCCACTGTTCTTGTTGGCGGTGCAATGTCAGCCAGTCACCCCAGAAGCAAGGATTATCTTCGCACTGTTGCTCCGTACTGAAGCCAAGGTGCTCAATGAGCTCGCTTGCGATTGCATTGCGGTAGGTGTCGAGCATCACCCTGGTATGTTCCCGCCCATGGTGCCGGTAGGCGAAAATGTGGTCATCTTTCCACTTGATGCCCGTTACCCCTACGTTGCCCGATTGCATCCAGCGTTGCAAGCGGGCTAACTGGTAGAGTTGTTCGTGCACAAGACGCACTCGGTTGACCAAATGGTGCTCGGGTACTTGTATCACAGATGGTTCACTCACCACGGTCGGGAGCGTCTGCTCTGCAACTTCTTGAAACGTCAGGTCCGTCAGCTTCCCGATGAAAGCGCGGACCACGTCGTTTCTTCTGAGCAACAGCCGCCAGTTGTCTTCGCTATCCTCCAGGTTCAGCTTTTGCAGCCAGTTCCAGTCGGGGGCCTGGCTGATAACTGCTCGTAGCAGCAGATAATTCTCCGCCAATTCTTTCTGCACTCCCTTGGCCGAAAACAGGTCATTGGCTAATGCAGCTCGATGTTGGAACGTTGGTAGAGAAGGGGTACCAAGCAATAAGAAGCCAATATTCCCCCGGAAGAGCCCGTGCTTTTCGCTCGCTACCAACGTAGCTTCCCACGCCTCTTCGGCTAGAATCAGGGCGGCTTTCTGCTGCTCCTCTAATAGCTGCCCGTTCACGAAGGAGCGCTCTTGCCGTAAAATGTCTGCACACTCCTCGGAGGTCATAAAGGAGTAAATATCGTGTGCCCCCGCTGCCAACTTAACAACTACCCGCATCACGGAAATCACGGCCTCCGCGCTCCGCACGTCGGGGTCAATGCTGATATTCCAGACCACTCGCAGCCAGCGCCGCAAGGCTTCCTCTTCAAAGCCTGGTCCGTCCAGATACAGCATCACGGCTAAAAAGAGAATGCGTTGCCGCTGGCTGATGGGCCGCGCCAGCAAGTGCCAGTCGGTCGCCTGCTCTCCCCACGTTGCCGCGATGGCCGCGCCAATTGTGGCATAATGCGCGACCAAGCCATCCAGCAGCCGTTCGGCCGCCGCGATGGTATCTGGCTTGGCGAACAAGAGCTGGTATTGCGCAAACCCCGTGTACTCGGCACGCTCCTGCCCCTTATCCAGGTCCATTAATCGTTCAGCCAACCTGGTCGTCGCCTCGGGCTCCAGCAAGTAGCGCGCCGCTAGGAAGCGGTTCCAGAAGCGTAGGTAGGCCACATCAAGCGCATTATCTCTGAAACCCAGTCCCCAGAACAAATCAGTCCAGTTGGTGTCGAGTTTAGTAGCAAACGCCAAATGATAAGGCATTTGCTGACTATTCAGTAGGGTAGGCTGGTCGAACTCGGCGCGGTAAGGATTGGCATCGTCACGTAACCAGTTCAGCAGGTCAGCTTTAAAATTCTCAAAGCTCGTGAGCTGCTTGCCCCGCGCGTTCATTTTGATGTATAGCTCATCCGAGAGGCCGAAACCGTCGAGGGGCAGCACATAAAACGTTAAGTGCGCCAATGCGGGAAACAGCGTGGTGACGCCGCAGGCTAGGTAGTGTTCCCAAATAGCGTCGAGCATGCCTAACATAGCCTGCACAGTTGGGTCTTGCTTATAGCTACTATAGTACCAAGCCAGATTACTGATAGTGGAGCTGGGTTTTACTGCGGGGTCCAGCACGACGGCCGTGAGCTTTTTGCAAAAGTCCCGGGCTGTACTGCGGGTTGCGTAGCTGAATCGGCGCAAGAGAGCCTGCAGGTCCTTTCGTTCTTCGCCGGTAAGCTCGCAATTGCCGATGTACCAATGCAGCAGAAACAACGTAGTCAAGCGCTGCTGTCCGTCAAGGGGCACAAAATAGGCTTGGTCATCCACCTTCTGCACCGAGCCATAGACAAAGTCCAGCGTAAGCGGACGGCTACCCACTAAGGCGCTGAATAGCGCTGTTAGGAATCGGGTGCGCACGGCCTCCTCCGATTTTCGCCCCTGGGCATAATCGCGCTGAATCATGGGCACCTGTACGCCCGCGAAGCGGATAGTCGATTGCTCATCTAAGGCGATTTCGCCAGCCAACAACTGCTCTAAATTGTACTTTTTCATCTTAGCTATTTGAATTGGCAGGCTGGAAGTCCGCTAGCTCCTTCGCTATCCGGTCGCTATGAGCCCGGATGTCCTCCGCTCCCCAGCTGGTTCTGTTAATTCCCTGCAAGTCGAAGTATTTTAAGAACACGTTCTTCGTACACGGCGGAATAAACTTTCCATTGCTGTCATTCTCAATAATGCGGCGGCGCTTGGTTACAAAAAGCGCATTGCCATAAGAGCGGTTGGTGCGCGCATCTAACAAGGTGAGATTCCCAATGGTGTCTTTTGCCTCGGTGTCATTCTCTACTTCGCCCGCCAGCTTCACGATGGCTTGTTGGATATCCTGAAAATCCTCCCGCTGGTCATTTTTGGCCGCTTCAAAGGCTTGGATGCGCTGCAGCAGCTCGGGGTCGGTAGCCAGTTGGGGCAAGTCGTGCTGCGCGGCGGCCACCCACTTGAGTTGGTCTTCTAAGTTGGTCAGGAGCCTTTCTGACGAAGAGTCAATATGCTCGATATCCCACATCTCCTGTTTGAATGCCTTGAATGGGAACCGGGAGAAACCCAGCGATGAACTACGCTGCCGAATAACCTCCTGTAGGTTAAAGAGCAACAGCACGCGGCGCACCAACTCCCGGTTCTTGTCACTGTACAGCAGCTGCAGAGAATATTCTCCGGCATCGTCGCGCTCCCACTGCATAACGCCCGTTGATTTATCAGCCAGTTTGGCTGCGATTTGGGCTTTTAGCTTTGCGGTGATAGCGTCTTTTGTCGCTTCGTTGTAAAGCAGCAGCAAGTCCTCAACTTGTTCTCCACAGTAAATCAGGAAGCCTACGTAGTGGTACCATTCCGGATTTTGGTACCACTCCAGCAACTGGTTAAAGCGCATAACCACTTCCGCCCACTGCTGCTGTACAAAACCTGGAGCGTCAACTCCGGTAGCTCGCTGGTAATAAAAACGAAACGTCGCGTAGCTATCGGACCCAATCTGGGCTGCTAGGTCGGGATTACGCTTGCGCTCTAGCTGACTGATAAGGTCAAAGATGAATTCTATTCGAGCGCTGGCTTTATTTTCCCCCTTATTCAAGAACCACCACAGGTCATCGTTCTGCAGGGCATTTTCCATCCGGTCCCATTCCGTCGCAATTTCCAGTTGACGTAGCCGCCCCAGTTCGGCGTTATCGGCACCGAAATTTCTGGTTTGCAAAAACAAGGCTTTGATTAGCTCAGCGTTAGTCAGGGGTATCTTCCCCAGGTTGATGCGCGTGAAACTGTCAATTGCATTTTCGGTTTCCGCGAGTTCATACCAAATGACCTGCACAATGCCTTCGGCTTGGTGTTGCTTCGTAGTGCCAACTAGCGTTCGCAATACTGCTTCTCTGGTATGCCGGGGCTCATCCTTACCCTCAAACCATTCCCGGATGTGCGTATAAGCCTGAGAAATATAATGATGGTCTATGCAATCCTCGTTTCCTTCCTCTATATCTTCTAGAAAGGGATTAGTAGTCGCACGGGTTTCGTAATGCAGGTTGTAGAGCTCTTTCTTGTATTCGCTTTTGAACGATGCCCCTCGTAGGTGAGCCCGAATAAGGTAGAGAAAAAGAATCTTCAACGTTGTCAGCCGCTGCTGTCCGTCCACTACTTCCCAACTCTGCCCAATAGCAAGGCCCTCTGCCGGAAACGGCGCGCCAACATCCCGCGGCCGCACAACTACCGGCTGCAAGCAATAGAATTCTCCCTGTTTTTTATTCGGCTTATCGGCAAAGCCAGCTATGTCATCCAGCAAGTCGACCACCTGCTGCCTTTCCCAGCGATATCCGCGCTGATACGCCGGAATGAAGAAGTCTTTACCCAGCAGGTCACCGATGGCCGAAAGTCGTACTGCGTTCTCCATTTTCTACAGCTCTTTGAATTCTTCCATCATGTGGTCGTACTCACCCGGCGAGTACAAGGCCCGTAGCTCCTCATCGGTGGTAACGTAGCTGTCTGGCTCGGGAAGGTGCAGATTGACAATATCCCGGTCCAGTTCCTTGTCGGTAATGTTGTAATTCAATTCTGGCGGAACAGACGCTACCGCTTCGGGGTCGGATTCAATATTCATTTGACTAAACAAGCAATAAAAGCCCGCTAAGAAAACGGTAGGGTAATGGGTCGTGCAATCTACAGTATGATGACGAAACCAAAATGTCATTGAGCTGACAACCGAAAAAATTAGGTATCATAACTGTTCATTATCGGACCTAAGTTTTCACTACCTTTGATGAGCACTTGCCACCTGCAAATTCTGCAAGTATCAACAAATAGATGGCCTCAACGGGGAAAAAAAACTTGCCGGCTGTGACCGGCGACTTACCGGCCCTGGCGCTGGCCAACGACCTAGCCGGCCAAGTCGCGCCGAACGTCGGACGCTACCTGACCCTCGGCCTCGAAGGCGCGGAGAATACTCGGCTCGCGTACTCAGCTGACTTGCGGAGCTACGAAGCTTTTTGCGCTGACCACGAGTTCACGCCCTGGCCAGCCGCAGTGGCCACGCTTGCCAGCTACGTCGCGCACCTGGCCGACATCCCGCGTAAGCTGGCCACCATCAACCGGCACTTAGCCGCCATTGAGAAAAACCACCAGCTGCTGGGGCTACCCTCCGCCATCAGCGCGCCGGCGCTGGATGTGCTACGCAAGGGCGTGGCCCGCGTGGTGGGCAAAAAACAGAAGCAGGCGCCAGCGTTTTCGGTGGCTCACCTAAAAAAATGCATTGCCGAGCTTGACTTGACTAGGCCCGAGGGTGTACGCGCGCGCGCACTCCTATTAATAGGCTTCACCGGGGCCTTCCGCCGCTCAGAGCTGGTGGGCCTGAACCTGGAGCATATCGAGCTGACGGATGCGGCCCTTATTTTGAGTTTGCCCAAAAGCAAAACCAACCAGACTGGGGAATTAGAGCAAAAAGCGGTTTTCTACGCTTCTAACCCGCTTTTTTGCCCCATTCGGGCCTATAAGGCCTGGGTAGAGCTACTTGGCGGGCACAATGAAGGACCGGTCTTCGTGTCGCTCGCACGGGGTAAGACCGGGGAAGCTGGTAAGCCGTCGCGTCGCCGGCTGTCTGACCGGCGCGTGAATCTGCTGGTGAAAGAGCATCTGGGGGCGAAGTATTCAGCTCACTCGCTGCGGGCTTCTTTCATCACTACAGCCAAGCTCAACGGGCAGTCGAATGAGTTCATCAAAAATCAGACGAAGCAGAAGACCGATGCTATGATTAGCCGCTACTCCCGGCTTGATGACATCATTGCCTACAATGCGGCTCACTCACTGGGTTTATAACTTAATTAGGTTATTATTAGGCATGGAAAATCTATTCCAGCCCCAGCACCCGATTGATGAATACCGCCACTCGTAGTTATAATTTCTAGCCGTGCTGCCGAAAAAGCAGTGCTATGAGTATACCCGTCACCTGACCTAAATCAACGCTAACAACCCGTCTATGGTTACCTCATCAACTATCTGCTGATGAGCAAGCTGTATACGGCATTTTCGCAGTAAGCGTAGCTCCTGCGCCAACTGGTAACCGTGACGTTGCAATTCGGGCCTGGTTCGTAAGAAGTATAAATCACCTAGTTCTAACTCCGCTATTTCCTGTACTTCTACTGTTTTGTGCGGCCCAAGCGGTTTAGTATGAGGTAGCAGTTGTATTAAATCGTCCTTGTAGCGGTCGAGGAGGACCTGCCGTTTGCGTTCAAGAAAAGGCAGCAATACCGTGAGTTGTCCCTCCCAAATACGGCTAATTAGCAGGTCGCTACGGCCATGTAAGGCCAGCAGCGCTGAGTGTACGCAGGGCCGGTCTGCGTTGTGCGCCCACCCGCCAGTCGTCCATAATTGCTGGCGTAGGGCCAGCGGCGGCACGGGCAGCGGCAAGGCCGCCAAGCCAACCTGCCAGCCCCGGCGGCTCGCATAATCAGCCAGGAAGCCAGTCGGCTGCAACAACTCCGCGAAGGGCCTGCTGACTAGTTGATGGGCCAATACCGGGTCGGCCGAAGCCAGCGCGGCCGCGATGGACTGGCGCAACTCGCATTTAAGAGCCGGCTCCGCCTGACCCGCCCGAATCTGGGCAAAGCGAAGCAGCAACCGAATGTCATCAGTGCCTACTTGCGGGCCGTAGGTGTGAACGGCCAGATTGGTATTGGGTAGTGGGACTGGGGTAGTGGCGGCACCTTCTAAAATTAACAAGAACGTGCTTCGGCCAACGTATGACTGGTCATTCAGCGCGTACTGATACTCAGCCAGAAAACGCCCCCATCCGGCGGCAGCTTCGGCACTTAACTGTTCCAGCAAAAACCGATTGCCTTGAAACGCCGGTTGGCCGCAGAGATGCGCAATGCTTTTATCGATAACGTACTCCTCCGCTTCCAGGCCAATACGTTCGTAGAGCCATGCTAGTATCCACTCCTCACTGGCCTCGCCCACCCGCGAGCCAGGCAGCCGCGACCAACGCTGGCCGCGGCCACTCTGCCATTGCAAATGGTGCGTCACGGCCTCGTAAAAGCCTGCAGGCAGGTGTTGGGGCAGGCGTACCACTACGCACTTGCCCTGGTCCAGGTCATCGGCGACGGCCTCCACTAACTGGTGCGGGCCGGGCAACTGCCACCAGCTACCCGGCCCCTGACGGGGAATACTCACTTTAGCACATGCGTTAAGTACTCCTGCGCCCGTACGGCTCCCTGCACCGGCGCGGCGACCACCAGCCCCAGCACTTCGGCCCAAGCCAGGCTTAGGGTAATGGTTTGGGCCGGCATTGCCGGCAGCCATTCCTCGACCTGAGCCTGCGTAAAGGGCTCACTCAGCCCCGCTAGCAGGCGCATTACCTCCTCTTCCGGCGTGCCGGCTGCGAGGCCCCACTTGCTGGGCGGCAGGCTCTCATGTACGTACTGCTCCAGCTCGGCTAGGGCACCGGCCGGCGCACGGTCAGGCTGCCGGGACAGACACTCCAGAAAGTAAAACAAGGGGTCATACCAGCCGCCAGTGAGCGCCTGCACCTGGGCTGTGTAAGTTGGTACCTCGGCTTGCTCTTTCAGCCATTGGCTCAGGGTCCGGGGCTGCCAAGGGTGCAGCTCTATCAGCGACACGCGAGCTTCACGAGAATCGCGCAGTCTTTCGAGGGCCTCCCGCTGGCCCCGCAACACCTTCAGTAGCTTGGACGGTTCCATCAGGAAAACGACATGCATGGGTTTCATTTCCGACGACAGCCCGCGCGTTAGGTCGGCCGCAAACTTGACCAACTCCAAGCCATAGCGGCGGCAAACAAGCACGACCGTCGTCTTATAGGCGGGCCGGTTGTCTTTAATTGCTTCTAACTCCTGTTGGCACTGTGAATAGTCATTCTCAAACCTCAACAATTGGCAGTTGATGTCGGTCTGGCTGCGCAGAAAATCCTCTATCCGTAGCAGGCCCGCGGCTTCCGTACCCCGTACAATGGTGGTGCCGTTGGTGCGGATGATAGCATACTGCGCGGCGGTGAAGGGGCCGGGCAGGCGCCTCGGGTCGTCTTGGCCGCCGTAGATGTCGCGGTCTAAGTCAGCTTGGTAGGCTTCGGGCACCGCCATATGTACAAAGGCATGCAGTTCGCGCTCAACATCGGCTGGGGTACCCAGCAACTGCCGCAGGTTGGGAGTACGCAGGTAGTAGGTATTCAGAGCTGGCAGGTAGGTGGCCACGCTCAGCTCCACTATTTCGTCCAACAGTACCTGAAACTCCGCATCGGAACTATGCGGCCCAAAGGCCGCCGGCCAATAGTCACGAGCCGCCTCGTGCAGCTGCGCGGCCGTCAGGCCATCCTGGGTTGAGTCGCCGTACATCTCTATGACGTCTTGTGAAGCCAGCAGGTAAGCCAATAATTTGAAGCGGTTGTTCAAATCCAGTGTCAGCAAAAACTTGGCCCGGATGTCAGCACGGGCCTTATGCGAAGCCGTGCTGATGTCGTATTCATTGATGCGGTGATGGGGCCGCTGGCCGGGTTCCGATGAGTATGTGGCGTAAAGATGCGTGAGCAGGCGGTCGCAGAATACCTGGATAAGGCTCGGGAAATAATTAGTTTCCACTAGAATTTCCGTTACCAATTCTTCCTTTTCAAACTCAAAGCCTAGGCTTTCGAGCGGGCGCCGCACCAATGCTTCGGCCTGGCGCACCTCGTTGCGAGCAATAAGCGGCCCGATGCAGACAGCCGTGCCAAGCTGCGAAAGCGGCTGATTGGGCAACCTGTAAGTACGCTGCACGTTATGCGTGCCGGAAAACACTACCTTGAAACGCCGGTCAGTGTTATCCATCAGGCTTTTAAAGGCGTTCGTATACTCGAATTGCCTGGCTGCATCCTGATTTAGAAACTGGTCGGCCTCGTCAAGAAATAGAAACAGCCGATGCTGCTCGTTTTCTTCCAGCCATTGGCGCACGTAGTCCAACAACCGGCCGATTTTCATTTTTCCGCTACTCATGGCCTTGGTTAGCTGGCCAACCTCGAACTGTTGCAACAGCTTGGCCAGTTCCCGCACAATACCTTCAATGGGATGCCCTTCAAACCCCAACAGTCGGATATCTAGAAACAAGACTAATTGACCCTTATCAGGCTGGTGAGTCGTTCGCTGAATATCGCGCAGAATGGCCGTCTTACCCAATTGCCGTCCTCCATATACTAGACAAGACGAGTCGGACGACGAACTCAGCAGCTGGCGCTTCTCTGCCTCGCGGCCATAAAACATTTCGGGTGGCAGCGTGCTGCCGCCGGTGATGTAGGGCTTCACGTACGTGAAGGGCAGCGTGAGTTGGAAGAATAGCGGCAGCCGCGCCCGCTGCAAACCCGCAGAAGCTAGGTAGAGTAGCAGCAGCGAATCCAGCACCAGAAAGGTGCGCTTCTTTTCCCGGCTTAGTCCTGCCAGGTCGTAGCGCTGCCCCAGGGTCAACGGGTGGAAGTAGAACACCAGCATTGGCCGGCGCACCAAACCCGTCTCGCTCGCCGCTTCTGCCTGATTGAACAATTCATCTACCTCGCTCACGCGGGTGCGAGCCAACAGCAGCCGATAAGAGCCCTTTGCCTCTGAAGCAAAAGAAGCAATCGGGCAATCATCTTTACCAGAAACGTACATCTGCTCAATGTCCACTACCTCGTAGCCTGCCTGCATGGTGCGAGATACCGCCGAGAGCGCCGGTCGCTTGAACCCCAGAAACATAAACAGCCGGATGATGGCCTGGTAGTTAGCCTCGTCTTTGAGCTGACGCTTAGCCCGCAGCTGCTCCCAATCGGCAATGGCCTCGCTGGCCAGCTCGCGGGTTTTCGGGTCTGCTTTACCCAAGTCCTGACCACCAATTTTACCCCCTTTCAGCAGGGAGTTTATGTGGTCCTCCGGCGACTGCGCTAGGGCCGAACTTTCGAGCGGCGGCAGGCGGTCCAAGAATACCTGAAGCTCTGAAGCTTCTACTGCTAATTTTGTAATATCCTCGTTAGCAGTAAGCTGTGCTACGTAATGATATGCAACGCTGACGGAGCTTTCGCGGATGACTTGGTCTATCCGTTCTTTGGTGGCCTGCTTCCTAAAATCTGGCTCCTTTTCTAGCAGGCTGGTCAATTCCTTTTCTACCTGCCCCACGCTTTGCTGCCGAGCGGCTTCCATTGCTTGCCGTAATTCATGAAGCTGCTGGTACAAATAAGGGAAACTAAGCGGGGCCTCTTCGGGCCGGGGCTTGCTAGCCAGCTGGTCGCGCTGCTTAGCTAGCAGGATTACCCCTTCCGTATGTAACTGCTCGCCCACGTAGCCTTTGCGAAATCCCACTTCAAGTGCCTGCTCGGCTTGTTTCAAGGCGTGGCGCAGGCGCGGCTCTTGCAGACGAAACTCAGCCTGGTAGGCGGCGCGCGGCAGCTCGGCCGGGCCACCCAGCTCTTTCTGCGCCGAGGGCCACCCCCGCAACAGGGCGCAAGCCAGAAAGTTACCCGCCTTCAGTTGCTGTTGGTAGGCATCAGCCCACGCCAATTCTGGTTCGGTGGCCGCCTGGCGCAACGCGGTCAGTTGGTCGGCGGGGCTGCCCGCCAGAGCGCCCGTTGGTAGCAGGGGCAGGACCGAGGTACGCAGCAAGGGCAGTACCGTCAGCTGCTGAAGAGTCGGCTCGGCCGTATTGTTGGACACACCTTCCTTCAACAACTCATCCAACTGGTTTAATGCCTGCGTGAGCAAGTCAAGAGCTACCAGCATACTGTTGCTGGTTTCGCGGCGGCGGTGCTCCGCTAGCTCGGCGTGAGCCAATGGGAGCAGCTGCCCAAGCTTTTGGCAGAACTGTTGGTCCTGACTTCCCTGGTAATGAAGCCGGCCAGATTGGGGCCGTTGCTGCTGGTGCATTAGCCAGCGCTGGCCCAGGCGCAGCAGCGGCGATACATGCTGCTTAAACCACGACCAGGCCTGTCGGTTAGGCTCTAGCTGTAGACTGGCTTCGCGCAGCTCCCTTTCCATTTGCACATCGTCATCTAAATCAGCCATAATTTTGCGAACCAGGGCCAGGCGGCCCGCGTCCGGGCCAGCCTGCTCCAGCGCGCCCACCAGCTTGCCAATGGGTTGGCTGGCGTGCCAGTTGTGTCGCCAGAAGGCCGTCATGGGATGGTGCTTGCGGTGGCGAAACTCGGCGTGCTGCGACGCCGTGCGCCACTGCTGTAGCTCCGTGTGCAGGCGGGCGCCTTCCTGTTCCCACTGCTGTTCTGATTGAAACTGCTGCAGCAAAGCGGGCTGGAGCGGTTCCAGGCTATCGCGCTGCCCCACCAACTGGCTTAGCTGGTTAAATTGGGGCAGACTAGCCAAGCCGTTTTGAAGCAGTAGGGCCGCCTGGCTTGAAGGAGCTAGTAGAGCAGGCCGCAGGGCCGCCGCCACGCGCACCGCCTGGCAAGGCCACTCCTCAGCATTGGACGAGTCTTCAAGGCTTCCTCCCAGTGCGGCCGTGTAGGCTGCCTGCAAGCCAGTCGTTACGGGTCCTATTTCCTGTGCAAGTGCAAGGCACTGCAATTCCCATACAGTTAACAAGGGCGTGACCCCACCGGCCAGTAGCATGGGGGGAGTAGCGGCAGCCGTCAGTTGCCAGGCCAATGCAAACCGGCGCTGGTCAAGTAGTTCCCACTGAGTCTCAGCCAGCCATTCCCATTGCGCCCCGGTTCCTTCCTGTTCAGTTGCAACTGGCAGATTCGCTTCAGCCGGAACAGATGGTAACGGAGCAACTTCCTCGTCGGCCTTTTCACTCACCACTGTTTCAACGACTGCTGCTTCATGCAATGAAACAGCTTGCGGTGGGTGAATAGCCGGTATAATGACCTCAGACAACGGGGACACAACGGCTTCACTAGAGGGCAACTCCTGCCTCTCAACAAAAGGAACTATGTCTTCTGTCGTCAGCGACAACGTCGGCTCTACTTCAGGCAGGAGGGGTGTTGTGGCAGCTACCGACGGCATCGCTGTTTCTAGCACCGAAACGGCGGCAGTCGCGGCAGCGCCAGTACTAACGAACAGACGTCCCCGAAACAGCGCCAGTACCAGTGCCCCTGGCAGGGCATCTCCTAACGCCATGGCCACCTCGCCTTCCTCCTCCTCGGCTTTGGCTGTGTCGGGGTCGGCCGCCAATCGTAGCAGCAACGCCAGCGGATGGCTCCCAGTCACTAATTCAGCAATAGCCGGGTGTTCTTCGGGGGGCGCAGTTGCCTTAATTTCCGCCATTAGGGCAGCTGCGTTTGCCTGCACCTCCGCTAGTGGCTTAAACGCAGCGGAGGATTGGAGCCGGATGAGCCCAATCTGCTCCAGCGTCGCTAGCGCAGTCTGTTGGCGCCCTTGCGTATGCAACACAGTTTGCTGGTTGGCCAGCCATTCGGTATGCACCAGTTGCAAATAGGCTACGGAGGCTGTCGCTGGCGGAGACGACAATGTCCCAGCGGTAAGCAGGGGCGCGGCAGCATCCAACAAACGGGTTGCTAATGTTTCGTAGCGTTGCTGCAGCGTGGCCAGCTCGGTTGCTGCCGGCCCAAAACTGGCTGGCAGCTCTCCCGCCCGCAATTGATAAGCATACTGGTCAATCCGGTCGGCCAGAAAAGTGGCGGCTTGCACCAGCTCATTTAAACCAGCCGCTAACGCTGCATCTTCCCCTAGCTGCTCATGTGAATACTCGTCAACGATCCTACCGTCCGAAGCTGACAGTGATGTTCCAGCAGGTTCGGCCTGTTCCATTCTGGCATCGGCCCCATCCTCCATCAAACTTATTGCTGACTCCTGCACCGTAGCGCTATTAACTTGGCTTTCTTCGCCTATAACAGAGTTTTGCGCTGGGCTAACATCTAACGAGTAAGCTGACCAGCCCAGCAGTGCCGCCATAAGCGTTACTTCCTCATCGCTCGCTTCACCTGCCACCGGCTGGCCAGCTGGGTAAAAAAAGGTTTTGTTATCGCGCTTTGTTATGTCTTCCTCCCGCAGGGACTCTACGCGAGCGCTAGCCACTGGCTTGGTGCTGGGCGTAATAGCCACTCGATAGCCAGCCGCTCGCAAGGCATCTGCTACCTGCTTACACAGCCTTTTTTGCTGCTGGTACCAACTCTCCAGAATGATACGGCTGACCTTGGATTGTTCAAACGCTCCGAACCGTACGACTCCGTCCAGCAACACTGGGACTGTTGAGGCGCTCCACGCGTAGGAGCGGCCCGTGGCGGGGTGCTGACTAGGCAGGGCTTTCAGCAGACTGGTACGGGCCTGGTTGATAGCCATCTGCGCCAGTTTGCGTTTGAGGGGTGAGCTAAGAACTTGGAAGAAATTCATAATAAAATCAGTGCGCTACACCCATTGGCAGCTAGTCAGCCAAGGCAGAAAATGAACGGATTGTCGCTCTTTGCTAGACTAAGCTATTGCACGCCGCACGAAGCTACTTTTTACAATCAAAACGATAACTATACTGCACAGAAAACAAAAAAATTAGCTCTTATTATCAACCTGATAATAAGAGCTAATTTTTCGTTGGCTATTCGGCTTCGTCACCTTCTTCTGTTTCATCGGTGGCGTCCGACGCATCAGGCAACTCGTAGTCGGGTACGTACTGGCGGAGCAAGGTCGCAAAATGCAGCGGAGCAGGCAAGGCCGTCCAGCCGGGCGCGTGGGCGTGGCCAAAGCGCAGCGTTTCTACCAACTCAGCCAACTGGGCCGGGTCGTAGCGCACTGCTTCGGCGGCATTATCGTTTTGAATTACGGTTATTTCTAGTCCGTTGGGGGTGCCCCAGCGCTTGCGGTGTAGCCGAATAGCCGCCCCGCTTTCAGCTCGTAATTCGCGGTAGCAGCTGGCTCCCCGCTTGCGGCTTGTGTCCATGTCACTGCCAAACGACAGGTAGGTATGCAGCTGCGGATGGGCCGTATCCGTGAGGTGCAGCAATTGCGCCTCGCAGTGCCGGGCCGCGAAGCGGGTTTCGCCTGTCTCATCGAGCAGCCGGGTTTGCGGTGCTTCGCGCAACGCCTTAGGAGCCAGTTCACCCCGTAGGCGTACCAGTGCCACATTGGGCCAGTTGAGCTGAGTCTGCATCGCTGGGCCGCCCAGCTTTTCCCGGAACAACACATCGCTTGGGTCGAGGCGCTTGTCGCTCAACCAGTCCCAGGCCCCCACCAGGGTGCGCTGGTCGAAGAACGCCACCACCGCTGGGTGCTCGCGGGCCGCCTGGTCGAGAATGTCATGTACAAAAAGCTGCGTGTACTGTTTGCGCTGCAGAGCCGCCGAATCAAAATTATCCTTTTCCTGCAAGTAGCTAGCTCCGTTGGCCGTCAGGCGGTGAATGGCTTGCGGCAATGCTTCCAGCTGGACAGGTTGGGGCCGGCCATTGCTGGTCAGCAGCAGTGCGGCCCTGGTCACGCCCGTCGCCGGATTCAGCTCAATGGCATAGGGAATGAAGCTGGTCGCATTCTGCCGCAGGCCGGTGCGGTTAGCCCGCACTACTCCAAAACCCAGCAACACAGGGGCAGGGTCGGGACCGGCCGCCACTAGGGTTTGGGACAGCTTGTTGCGTAGCTCGGGCACATAGCCGATGAATTTCCAGGCCACGTCGCGCCAAGCATTCACCAGCCGCTGCTGAAACTCAAGCCAGTCCGACTCCTCGGCCGGCTTGCCGGGCAGCGGGGGCAGCAAATATTGCACCGGCAAATTCAGCTCGCGGTTGAGGGTAATGCGGGCCGCCCGCTTGTTCACACGGTCGTCGGGAAAGACTTTCGCGGCTTTGCCGGGGGCCGCCGGCGTGGGGTACTCGGCGGCCGCTATGATAAGTAGCCCGTTTAGGTAGTCGGGCGCCGTGGCCGGCGTGGCAGCGTGGCCAGTCTGTTGACTGGCTGGCATCAGCTCTCGCACTGCTTGCACAAAGGGTTGCCAGTGCTCGGCGCGGGTGGCAGCGCGTTGCTCAGCTTTAGCATCCTTTTCGGCAAGTACAGCGCGCGGTCCATGCACGCCGTCGGGCAGGGCTAGCAGCGTGATGGCCACAGTATCTACTCCCAGCACCAGTGTCAAAAAGTCGCGCACGTAGCTGGCAGCCCGGTGCTGCCCGCTCTGGTAGCCTAGTACGAGGCGATAAGTACCGCCGTAGTGGGCAGCCGTGGCCGCCCGCATTCGGTGCTGCCAAGCTTCGGCCTTATTTCGGTTCAAAAAGTCTTCCAGCTGCTGGTCGGCAAGTGGTTTCTTAGCGTAGCTTTTTGACTTGGTGTGGTTGGGGTCAAAGAAGCGCCACGCGCCATCGGCATCGGCCTGGCCCCGGCTGGGGGTAAGTACTTCAGCCACGGCCGTCCAAGGCGAAAATCCAACTACTGCCAGTTGCTGCACTACGTTAGTAAAGCAATCGGCCCGGTCCTGGTCGGGCAGGCCAGCCTGCGCTGGAAAGCTCTCGCCCTGACCGTGGCGGTGGGTAATAACCACTTCGGCCTCCTCGTAGCTGCCCGTGCCCGAGTCCCCATCGCGGGCCAGTTCGGCAGCCGTTAAGCCATGCTGAGGCAGGCCATAGCGCCGGGCAATGGCCGCGTAGTCCGTCCCTAAACCAAGGTCCTTCTCTACGCTAAACCGCAGGGCCCGGTCCTCTCCCAACGGCAGCACGTAGCCACTCAACGCCCGCTTGAAGTGCGCCCGCGGCTTTGTCGCCCACACCCGCTTTTCGGGCCGAATCTGCACTACCGGCAGCGGCCGGCCGGGGTAGGTTTCCACGCTCACCGTCAGCCCCAGGCTGAAGCATTCTACCCGCTTGGTTCCAGCCGCTAAGCGGATAGGGTCCGTAAACAGCCGCGCCGTATTGGCAGTGAGCGACGCGCTGGCCTCTTGCCGTAGCGGCCCGGCCCCCGGAAACAGCTCGCGTCCGGCCAGCAATCCGGCTACGTAGTCGGCCAGGTCAGCAAACTGAGTTGAGTTTTCGCGCGGCCACGCCGCGAAGGTTTGCGGGTGGTGCTCCCAGGCAAAGATGCGAGCAGGGTGCGCCACGGCCGTGAGGGCCTGCCCAAGTTCGGCCAAGCGTTGCAGCTCTTGGCAGGCGGTAGCACTGGCCCCACCCATGGGGCGCACCGTATCGCGCACCCATACCTGCACGGCCGCGTTGGCGGCAGCAGCGGCGGCGGCAGCCGGCGTGGTCGTAAAAAGCAGCGGCAATGTAGGCTGGTATTGCACCGAGCCACCAGAGCCAAGCCGCCGGTCGAGGCGGCGCACTTGTGCGTCGTTCACTTGCAGGCGTAGACGCAGGTCGCGCAGCGGTAGGCGAGCTTCGCCGTGGCGGGCTATGCCATCGCGCAGCAGCAGCAATTGCGCACGGCCCTCGCGGGTCCATTCCACACGGGTGGCGTGGTACACGGGAGCTTGGGCATCGAGCGCCGACGCCCCGAGGAAGGTAAGCGCCAGCAAATAGGGCGGGCGAACGGTGGGCTTGCCCCCACGAGCGGGGGGAGTAGCAAACTGGGTTGGCATGGTGAAAAAGAGGATAAAAGTGAAAAGTCAGTCCAAATCGCCCTGGTCTTCCAGGAAGAAATAAGTCGAGCTATCCGAATCGGCCGTGTCAGTTTCGGGCGGGCCACAGAGCAAGCCGTCCAGGTGCTCGAAGGCCTCGGCAAAAGGGGCGTAAAGGGCGTGCAAAATCTGACGTTCCAGCGGGTCAGGGGTTTGCATGTACTCGCGCAATAGCTCACGCATGGTTACCAGCACGCTACTACCGGCCGTATCGGGCTGGCCCTTGGCGCTGTTGGGGGCCCAGGCCGCATCCACGAAGTAGATGTCGGCGGGCCGGCTGCCCCGGATGGCCCGGCCAATAGTTTGCAGCACCGGAATGAGCAGATTGGCAGCGAAGGCCTTGCGGTAGGCAGCTGGCAATCGGCTGGCCTGCATGGGCTGCGAAAGCAGCTGCATGGTGTCCTGAAACAGGTCTCGGCGATGCTGCGCATAAGCAGAAGCTACATCGGTCAGCGGCTGCCCATCAAAGCGCAGCGCATCAAACTGCTGGGTTTGCTCGGCCACTCGTGAGAGCATCAGGGTCAGGTCGTTGAGCACCGGGTGCGGCCGGGTCAGGAAGTACACGCTACCCAACGCGGCGGTGCCGCTATCAGCATCCTGCGGGTCGGTTGGGTGAAAGACGATGTTGATACCCCGCCCCAGCGCGGGAAGCGGAAACACAACCACTAGTACATCTTCCTCGTGGCCCAGCGCTTCTACCTGGCCGCGCAACACGCATAACTGGCGCAACTCGGCCTCCTCGGGCCAGTGGCGCACCACGCCCCGCGTCTGCTTGCTTAAGGGCGAATTGGCACGGCGCAGTTCGCGCAGCACTTCCAGCACTTGCTCATATGAATTCACCACCAAAGCGCATTTGCGCAAGCGGCGGCCAGGGGCCGGAGTCCGGCGGGCCTCGGCGGCTTTTTCCAACAGCGAAAGGCGGTCGGGCGCGGGCCGAATGGCTAGCTGGCGCACCATCGCCCGCAGGTTGGGCAGCTGATTGCGCCCGGCCCCGCTAAACAGCAGGGCCGGCGGGGCATCTTGCCCTGCGCCTACCAGCCCTGGCGCTTGCAACGGCAAGCAACGCAGCCGCAGCTGCACCTGCTGCTGCTGCCGGGGCAGCAGTACGTAGCTGGGCGGCACCGCCACGTGGTAGGCCGGGCTGGCCGGCAGCCACGATGTGGCTGAGGCCAGCAACACGTTGGCGCGCGCTGTTGCTTGGTTAGCCAATCCTTCTTGCAATCGGTGTAGAAGCAAGCGTGGGGCACTATTAAGGATGAGGTAGTCCAGCACAATGCCATTGTCGTCGGGCAGGCGGCTGAAACGCACACTGCTGAATACGCCCAGTAAACTCTTCGGCACGGCCAGTTGTAGGGCGGCGCTGGCTTCGTGGCGGCTGGCCTCCGGGGGTAGCAGCCCCGCTAATACCAAGGGTCGCGTAATACCACTGAGCTGCTGGTAGGTAGCTACTGTGAAACCTACAGCTACTAGCACCCGCACCAGCGAGTCAAGTTCGGTGGCCGGGGCCGGGGCTACCAGCCGGGCAAAACAGGCTGTTAGCTGCGTTAGCTCGTCGGTCAGGTATATATTGGTCGGGAAGGCGTGTAGGTAATTGGCAAACGCCTGTCGTAGCTCCAGCCACGCGGTCTGCGTGTCGGCCAAGGAACCAAATGGAAGGTCGGCTGCCAGCTCATCGGCCCGTAACCAGCCAGTAGCTGATTCATTATGAAAGGCCGCATACAGTGCACTGTCCCAAAAAGCATAGCGAGCACTTCGCTCCGCGCTACTCACTTGTTCGGGAGCCCGCCGTAGGGCCAAGCGCAACAGGTAATTGGTCGTCAGCGGCCGGTTTTCCAGCAGTTCGAACAGCGCGGCGGCTTGGTCATCGTGCCGGCCCCGCTCAGTGCCAGCCGGCGGTAGTAGCCGGCCCACCTCGTCGTAAAAGCGCAGCAGATGCCGCTCAAACAGGTTGCTGATGGATTGGTAAGGCATCAGTTGACGGCTGTCGCGCAGCGAGCGGCGGCCGGTCAGCACCTGCCCGGTTACGGCCTGGCTGCGAACGTGCTCGCTATTGTCGGTGCCACTCAGGTGCAGACGGTGCGAGCCCACCTCGTCCAACGACTTTTGGGCTTCGTCTACCTCATCAAATACTACTAGGTCGAAGGTTTGCCCGATTAGCTCGAAATAGGTCAGCTTCTCGGCGCAGGCGTGCGCGGGCACCTGGGTATCGGCACTACGCACGTGTCCTAGCCACACCTGTGCCGTGACCAGTTCCCGCTGATTACGCACTCGCCCGCAGCTGCTCCAAAGCGGGCATAGATGAGGCGTTTGCATATCACCGGCTTCAAATAATCGTTCGCAGGGAGCGGCGGTGCTGGGCCAGGCGGGCCAGGCAGAGTCCTCATCGGTAGCAAAGGCGGGCAGCGGGCAGGTCTGGGCCAGCAACTCGGCACCCGGCCGGGTGCGGGCAAAACCCCGGTCCCGGTTATCGGCCCCGATTAGCTCGGCCAAGCGGTTAGCGTGGCGCTGGTGAGTTTCGGAAGAGCGGCCCATCAGCAGCGCCGACGACACCCCATAACGTAGCAGCTTCTCCAAGTACTCGCGGGCCGTTTCGATGCTCGTAAAAAAGACGGCCACCCGTTTATCCTCGCGGGCCAGGTGAGCGCATAGCAATGTAATAAGCGTGGTTTTACCCGCCCCAGGCAGCCCGATAAGATGGCGCAGGCCACTTAGGTCCAGCACGTCGGTATCCACCAGGCCGCCCGGTTCGCAGGCTTGCAGCCGGATAACATTCTGGAGCCGGCTCAGCCAGCGCTCGCGGGGCCAAGTGGCTTCGGGGGCCGCGTCCAGCTCATCGAGCCAGCGGGCGGTGACCTCCAGGCCCACCATCGTTACGCGCAGCTCCTGGGCGGGCTGGCGCAGCAAATCGTACTGAGGAGGCGCGTCCAGGGGTAGGCGCGGCAGGCGCAACCGGATGGGAGGAGCCTCGGCCCCTGAGCCGGGACGAGCTACCAGGTCGGGGCCGGTGGCGGTGGTCAGGCCGTGAAGCTGGCGGGTAGCCGGCGCTTGCAATGTGGCCCAGGCCTGCACCACTCGGGCCTGCTGCCCTTCTACCAACTCAAAAGCTAACGTGTCTGCATCAATCCGAAAGCAAGGGTCGTAGCCCAGGTCATCGGCGTGTTGCGCCAGGGCGAAGGCCGCCCGTTGCACGGACCGGCGGGTTGGCAGGCCGCCCACGAGCTCCCGTGCCCGGCGAACGGCCCCGGCGTAGGTAGAAACGGCCGTACTAGTCAGGGGCGCGTGAGCCCCACTGAGCAGTAGCGGCAGGTGTATCAGGGTAGCCTCGCCCAGCAGCATAGCCAAGGCGCAGCCCCACTGAATGCGCTGGTGGCCGGACCACAAACCAGGCTGCGGTGCGAGTCCCTCGATAGCGGCAGCGGTGAAAAGCAGTTCAGGCACGGGCGTAGCGTTTCAGTAGATTAATGGTTTGCTTGATACTAAGCACCTGGAGCAATGCCCGCACATCGGGGCGCAGGGCTTGACGCAGCTGGCGTTGGTAACCAGGGGTATCTGCCCGGCGGGTGGCGATAGCCAGCACGCGCCGGCCGGCCGGGTAGTAGGCCAGCCCACCGATGCTGCTATTAAGCAGGCCCGCCAGCCGCAGCGGGTCGCGGTGGTCTTTCACATCAATACCCCACTCCTCGCCCACGGCCACGTCGCAACGGTCCTGGTGCGGGTAGAGCAGCACCTGCCCGGGCGCGAAGAGTGGTTGCAGCGCCCAGTAGAGGTACAGTTCTTCTTGGGCAGGGTCGACCCAGAATTTCAACAGAGCTGGCCGGGCAATGAGGGCCAGCTCCAGGGGCACGGAGGTGCCAGCGCGAGGCAGAGGGTGTAAGTGGCGGCACGAAACCAGCGTGCATTCGCCGGCCAAACTCAGCCGGGCATTGCAGTGGGCACAGCGGGGCACTAGGCGCGGGCTGCCCGCCTGCGCCTCCGCCGCATGAGCTGGCTCGTAGGCCACCTCCAGCAGCCGTGCCAGCGCATCGCCTAGCCACGAGCTGCTACGCATCTCCTTATGCTCGGCCCGCGTAGCCAGCGGGTGCTCGGCAATGAACTGCCGCACCAGCGTGTAGGCCCGGTCCTGCGCTGGCCCGTCCGGTAATTCAGCCAGCCCGTCGCGCAAGTCGGCGTACAATTGATTTTCCACTAGGTCAGCGATACCGCCAAAAGCAGCAGCGGCTAGCAATTCGCACTCGGTAGTAGGTACCCGATAATCAGGGTCAATAAACACCAGCTCCGCCTCGGGCGCATAGGTGCGTACCGCAGTGGGAGCCCACGCCACCAGGGGGCGCTGGCAGTTGGTTAGCAGCAAATGCACGCTGCTGAACGTGTCTGCTTCGCCGGCTTCCAGCGCCAACCGGGCCAAGTGGGCCTGGGCCTGGCGCAACGCCAGCGGCACATCCTCGCCAGCTTCGGGGCGCACTACTCCCACCACGGCGGCCTCGCGACTGCTGCGTCGAAACTGCTCCAGAATGCCCTTGGCGAGCAGCCGCAGCGCCAGCGCTACCCGGGCGGCCACGTCGTCGGGGTCAGGCAGCAGGACATGGGCCAGCGGCGAGGCGGCCCGGGGAGAGGTTGAGTGAGTAGGCATAAAATCGGAAGAAAGAGAAAAGAGATGAGGCAAACTTTCGAACGGCTCGGTAAGGCAGCACCCTTGAGCGACGCAAGAATTATTTCTAGCAAAATATTGCTAGTCAATGTTTTGATTAACCTGACCAGCCCGTAGCCGGCACCAGGGACACTCGCCGCAGCCGGAGCCAAACTCATGGCGGCGGATTGCCGCATCCACGGCGCGGATTTGCGCCAGCACTGTGACTTCATCGGCCGGCGAAGCCCCTATTTTGCGCCGAACGAAGCGGGGCGGCTTGCCGGCCTCGCGCACGGGCCGCAGGTAGTCGAAGCTGACCGAGGCGACTTCGTAGCGGTAGTCAGGGTCGTGAGCCAACAGCAACCGGTAGAAGATGCCTTGCCGCCAGTAGTCGCCCCCCCGCAGGGCCGGGCTAGCCTGCCACTCGGCCAGCGTGGCCGTGGCGGCACCAGATAGGGCTGGGCGCAGCTTGTCGCTGGCGGTGGCCGGGCTGCCGGTTTTATAGTCGAGCACGTCGCAGGTGCGGCCGTCGTCATGCAGGTCGAGGCGGTCGAGCATACCCACCAAGCGTGGGCCACCGGGCAGCTCGGCCCGCACCCGGTACTCTACCACGGCCGTGGGGCGGGTGCTAGCCTGGGCCTGCGCCCACCAGGCGCGTAGCAGCTCGGGACCCGCGTGAGCCAGGCGCTGAAACACCTGCCCGGGTAACTCGAAGCGGGCGCGGCCGAAGTGCCGCCGGAATAGCTCCATCAGTTCCTCAACCGGGCCGAAAGCCGCGGCCGGCTGCTGAGCCTGCCGAAAAAATTCTTCCAACGCCAGGTGCATGGCCGAGCCGAACAGCAGCTTTTCATTGTGCGCCGTAGGTACCCGCAGAATCTGCTCGTAGTAGCAGGCCAGCGGGCAAGCCAGGTAGGAATTGAGCACAGTGGCGCTGAGGCGAAAATCCAGCAGCAGCTCATCCAGCAACGCTGGGTCGGGCACTGGGGCCGGCGGGGGTGGCGGGGCCAATTGGGTGCGGCGGGCAGTGTCCAGCACGGCGGAGCTTACGACAATATCGGTTACTACCAGACCATCTTGCTCCAGCTCATCCACAAACTCGCAGGGCACCAGCTCCTTGCCCGCCTCGTCGTGGGCGGCCCAGCAAACGGTCAGCTGCACCTGCGCCCTGGTCAGGGCCACGAAAAACAGGCGACGAGCTTCTTCGCAGTCGGCCGCGTCGCCGGTAGCCGGTGCCAGCATGGGAGGCAGGCGGAAGCCCCGGTCTGCGGCTTTGCGCCGCCAGGCCGTTTGCTGGCAGCCCAGCACCCACACGTGCTCCCACTCCAGGCCTTTGGCACTGTGAGCTGTGAGCAGCTCTAGGGCGGCGCTGGCTTCGCCACCGTGCTCCAGAGGCAGGCCTTCGCGAGTAGCCGCCAGCACTTCCCAGGTACGCAGCAAGTCGCTCACGCCTGCCGCTGCCTGCCGGCGGGCCTCGGCACGGCCCCAGTGCAGCAGCGCCCGCGCTTCGGCCAGCACTTGCCCGGGCTGAGCCGTTTGCGCCAGCTGCGCTGGCAGTAGGGTTTCCAGCACGATGTGCTCGAACAGCGCGGGTAGCGGCAGGGTAGCCGTGGCCTGCACCCAGCCATCTACCAGCGCCAGGGCACGGGCCAGGGCGGGCCGCCCTTCGGTGGAAAGCGCCGGCTGCTCGGGTGGAGTAGGCCCAAAATCATCGAGGGCAGCCCCGGCCCAGGCGCGCCAGGCCAGCACCGACTGGCCGGCGGCGTGTGCTTGCCGACGGTGGTGCTGATGCCCCAGTGCCAGGCGCACTAGGTCGACAGGTGGCACGCCCAGGGCGGCCAAGTGCAGCAGCTCAAACAGGGCCGCATCGGCCGCAATTTGGTCATCGGGCCGCAGGGAGGCAGCCACATAGCGCAGCACCCGGTGCAGGGCGGCGGCCAGCGGCTCGGCCAGCACGTCCACGGCCCGGCGGCGCTGAAAGGGTACCCCAGCCGCCCGCAGCAGCCGGGCTAGCTGGTCCATCTGGTCGTGGTTGCGAGTAATGACGCCCACTCGGCCCGCTGGCCACTGCCCGCCGTGGTGCAGGGCAGCCAGCTGCGTCGCCACATCAGCCGCTTCGTGCAGCGGGGTGGCGTAGCGGCAGAGCCGGGGCAGATCGGGCGAAGCCGCAAACCGCGTATGGCGGGCAAATAGCTGCTTGCTCAGGCCAGGCAGTTGCCCTACCAGCCGGTCCTGGTTGCGAATAATTAACGACTCGGCGGTAGCCAGCACCGAGGCCGAGGAGCGGTAATTCTCTTCCAGCACTACAGTGCTGGCCTGCGGGTAGCGGCGCGTGAAATCAAACACGTTGGCTACGCTGGCCCCTTGGAAACGGAAAATACTCTGGTCGTCATCGCCTACTACCAGCAAGCTGGGGTTTTCCCAATAGTCGGCCAGTAGATAGAGCAGGCGGCTCTGTGCCCCGTTGGTATCCTGATACTCGTCCACCAGAAAATGTTGAAAACGCTCCTGATAGCTCAGACGCAGTCCTTCATTTTCTTCGAGTAAGTGGGTGGCCCAGGCCAGCATATCGCCGTAGTCGAACCGTTGGCGGGCAGCCAGCCCGGCCTGGTACGCCTCAAACAAACCCACTGCCGCTACTGACCGCTCGATGTGTGCTTCCTCCTCGGCCAGCTTGTGCGGAATGACGTCGCCCGGCCGCACGCCCTGGGCGCGCATGGCGGGGGGCGGATTCTTATACAGGTAGGCTGAGTCATGGGGCAGCTCCAGGCGATAGTCCGCCAGCGCCTGGAGCAGCTCGGCGGGTGCCCAGCCTTCGCGCTTCATGGTCTGGAACAGCTGCTTGAGGTGGCGCAGGTCGTAGTAGGTATCGCCCACGTCGCGGCGCAGCCGGTGGCCAGCCGGTGGCCAGCCGGTAACTCGTCCAGTACTCCCCGCAGCACCTCGTCGGTTTCCTGGTCGGTGGCCGGCTCCAAATCGTGGCGGCCCAATAAACCCCCATTTTCCTGGATAATGAGCTGACCCAGGCTATGAAAGGTATGGATGGCCACGCGGTGCGCTTCCGGGCCGATGAAGCTCAGCAAGCGCTGGCGCATATTGCGGGCCGCCGCGTCGGTGTAGGTCAGGCACAGAATTTCCTGGGGGCGCACGTCGGGCTGCGTAAGCAGCCAGGCCACCCGGGCCGCCAGCAGCTGCGTCTTGCCAGTGCCGGGGCCAGCTACCACCAGCAGCGGCCCATCGGGGTGGGTTACTGCTTGGCGTTGGCGTTGGTTGAGGCCAGCCAGCTTGGTGGCTAAAGCAGCTGGCAATAGGGGTAGCTCGGCAACGATTAACATGGGCGAGGAGCAGAGAAAAGACGCAACGTGGTTGAGCAAAGGGGCCGGGCGCTGCCTGTCGGCTACCCTGTGCTACCAACTTTACTTCGTTGTTGCTTCTGTTCTTTTCTAATTCCTTGCCAACACTATTTCTTGCTGTAAGTCAATTGATTGTATTTCTATTTGCAATTTAGCACAGCGCATATTATGCTACATATAACAAAAAATGCATCTCTAAAAAGCAGCCATCGTGCCTGACTCCTAACGTTGCTAGGCCACTGCGCGGGCGTTGCGGCTTATTTGGTCGATTACGGCAAATAACTCGCTTACCTGGCGCTCGTCGCGGAACACGCCGGCTACGCCCTCGTGGTGGCGCTCGGTAAAGGGGGTCTCGAACAGCTGCTCGTGGGCTACCGTACCGTTCACTACCAGGTAGTCAATCAGGCTGTTGACGAAGGTTATCTGGTCGGCTGTGAGGATGCGAGCACTCACGAAGCCGGCTCAACGAAGAGGGGTAGCCTAACGCCTTGCGACACCGCATGCTACCTAGCTGCAACCTGCTTATGCTGCTTCAGGTGTTTGGTCACCACCCGCACGTCAATATTTAGCAACTCTGCAGCCCGCCGCTTTACCCCACCGCACTGGGCGACAACGGCGACTACGTGCGCGGTGACAGCGGCATCAAGAGTTAGGGAGGCAGCTACCCCTATTCCTACTGCACGGGCGTGTAGGCGGCGCGGCAAGTCGGCGGGTAGCACCAACTGGCCCGGCTCGCTGAACACGTATAGGGTCTCAACTAGGTTTTCCAGCTCGCGCACGTTACCCGGAAAGGTATAGGTTAGCAGTTGTTGGCGAGTGGCGGGGGCCAGCGCCAGCGGCACCGTTCGCCGTAAGCTCACCTGCTTTTGGTAAATAAAAAAGTCAAGCAGTTCTTCGCGCTCCCCTAGCGGCAGCTCGCGCAGGGTGGGCAGTTCTAACTCGGCCACAGCCAGCCGGTAGTAGAGGTCCCAGCGGAACAGGCCCTGCTGGCAGCGTTCGAGCAAGTCGGCGTGCGTGGCCGCTACTACCCGCACATCCACTCGCCTTGGTTTGCCACCGAGAGGCTGAATCTCGCCAGTCTGCACTACCCGCAACAGCGCCGATTGCAAGGCCGGGGAAATGTCACCGATTTCGTCCAGGAAGATGGTGCCGCCATGCGCCTGCTCAAATAGCCCTTTGGTATCCTTGTCAGCGTCGGTGAAAGCGCCTTTGGAGTGGCCGAAAAGGCGGCTTTCCAGCACCGAATCAGTGAGGGCTGCACAGTTGATTGCCAGAAAAGGCTGGTGTTGGCGGGCTGACCGCTCGTGAACCGTCTGGGCTAGGTGCTCCTTGCCGGTACCGCTTTCGCCTCGTACTAACACCGTCACCTTATCGGCCCCAGCCACCTTAGCTGCTAAGTCATACACCCGTTGTAGGCCCGGCAGTAACAGGAAATTAGCCGGCGCAGCCAGCAGTGGACTTTCTATCGTGGCCGTGCTACGCCGGGCGGGCCGCAGGGCCGGGGCTACCGTGCGGCCCGCTACCTGTCGTTCGCGCACGATAGCTGTCATTGGCACTGCCGACTGGGTTACGTCCAGCTCTAACAGACTGGGGCGGCCATCAGGGTTAAATTTTCCCTCCCGAGTCTGCACCAAGTGCGTTTTTAAACCAAGTGTAGTATGCGCTAGGAACCAGCTAAGCTGCATAACGCTGGTACCAGGCGAAAAATAAAGTGTTAGTTCGTGCTCGCGGTGTTGCAGCAGCCAAGTCTCAATTTTGCTGTGTATCTCGGTCAGGCTGATGACATCGCGCACCTCAAGTAACTCGACTTGTACTACTCGCCCTGGATGCTTACTGCGCAACAAGGAAGCCAGGTGTTCCGTCTGCAGCTCATGCTGGGAGTTAGCGTACAGCAGCACATGTTTATCATAGCCACCAACCGCGTAGAAATGTTGATGAAACTGAACCGTGGGGCCACTCTCATTAATGCCTGAGGCGACCTTTTGCCCGGTAGCGTAAGTAAAGTCGTGATTGTAGGCAATCCAGGAAACGAGTAGGTGGGCCATAAGTTAAGAAATCGACATAAGATACATAAATCTTAAAACGAGAGCATAACGAGGGCCTCAGCAGGTGAGCTATTACCTTATTGCACAGCGACAACCACTGCAAAAAAGCTTTTTTCTTCCTCAGCCATAAGGCGGGTTATTACCTTTGTTCTACCCGCATCAGGCAGGTTCCCTGCACCTATCAGACGCTTGTTTTGAGCCAACGCGGTAGGCTTACGGGGGTGCATGAAGTGAGATTGACCAAGAAGGAGAGCCTGCTGTACTTATTTAGCCACGTACTTGGCTACCGTACTGGCCGAGAGCGTGAGCGCTTTGCTGATGGCATAATTAGAAAGGCCGCTAGCTTTCAACTCGCGTATCTGCTCGATGACCGCCGCGCTCTTGGTCGGCGGCCCTATCAGCACACCTTCTGCCCTACGTCGGGCCATACCTGCCTTGGTGCGCTCGCTCAGCCGGATGCGCTCCTGCTTAGCCAGCGTAGCTAAAAGGGAAATAATGGCTTCCTGAAAGAGCCCGACTGAATCCAGGTATTGCTCCGTGAGCGACTTGTAACCCACACCCCAGCCTTGCAATTGATTGAGGTACTGTAAGGTGGGCAATGCCCCCTCCCGACTAAAGCGGTCCAGGCTCCAGAACAGCACCAAGTCGAAGCGTCGCAGGTGCGCATCGGCAAACAGGGCCTGAAATTCTGAACGCTTCCCCGTACCGCCCGACTCGTGCTCCACGTACTCTTTGTAAACGGTGTAGCCGTGAGCCTGCGCAAAGCGCCGCAGTTCGGGCAACTGATTTTCGGTACTCTGACCTTTATCCTTGGTCGAGACGCGAGCGTAGATGGCGACGGTTGTCATGCCCTGAAGGTACTCCAATAAGGGTCAGCAAAATACGGCTCAAAAAAGGGCCTTCACGTGCTAGAAACGCCCTCGCTAAAACCATCCAATAAGGGCCCGTACTCAGGCTAGCCTGTCATTGTATCCTGCTCAGCTAAATATTTGTGCACAAGCGTCACCGCCATAGCGCCTTCGCCCACGGCCGAAGCCACACGCTTCACGGAGTTGAGGCGCACATCGCCGGCTGCAAACGAACCAGGCACGCTGGTTTCGAGGTGGTAAGGCGGGCGCGCGAGGGGCCAGCACGCGGGGAAGTTGGGGCGACCCACCAGGTCGGGGCCGGTGATGAGGTAGCCTTTGGGGTCGCGGATGATGGCCGTTTCGCTGGCCCAGTCGGTGTTGGGCTGGCCGCCGATGCAAATAAAAAGCTTGCCGGCCTTATGCCAGGTGGTGGTGCCGTCCTGCGAGTTTGCCAGCTTGATGCCTTCGAGCACCTGGTGCCCAGCTAGTTCCTGCACCGTGGCGTGGTATATGATTTCGATGTTGGGCGTGGTGGTGACGCGCTTGACAAGGTAATCGGAGAGCGTGGCGGCCAGGCTGCCTTTGCGAATCACCATGTACACTTTCCGCGCGAAGCTCGCGAAGTAGCTGGCTGCCTGCCCCGCCGAATTGCCGCGGCCTACCACAAACACGTCCTTGTCCCGGCAAAACATCGCCTCGCTGGCCCCCGCGCCGTAGTACAGGCCCTTGTTGAAAAATTGCGCTTCGTTGGGCAGGCCGAGCTTAGCATACTCCACGCCGGTGGCGCAAATGTTGGCGCGGGCCACCAGCTGGTCGCCGCCGGCTAGGTCCACATGAATGCGGTGGTTGTAAAACGTCCCCTTGATGCCTTCGCGCAGCAGCAAAATATCGACCCCAAACCGCAGCGCCTGCTGGCGGGCACGCTCGGCCAGCTCAGCTCCGGCAATACCTTCGGGGAAACCCATGTAGTTCTCAATCAAGGAGCTAGTGCCCGCCTGGCCTCCGATGGCCTCGCGCTCAATCAGCACGGTGCGCAGACCCTCGGAGGCGGCATACACGGCCGCGCTGAGGCCCGCCGGCCCCGCACCGTAGATAGACAAGTCGTATTCCTGGTGGCTGGGCTTGCTAATCCAGCCCAGGTGCTGCGCCACTTCCTGCACCGTGGGGTTCAGCAGTAGTTGTCCGTTGGGAAAGGCGATGGCCGGCACCCGTTGCCCGGCCGCGTACGCTTGGCGCAGACCCACGGGCAGCGCCGTGGGGTCGGCCGTCGCGTCTACCCAATCGTACTAGACAACGCTACGCTGCAAAAAATCGCGCAACGGGTACAGCTCCGGCGCATCGGGCGAGCCAAAAAGAGTGAGTTTAGTCATAAACGGCGGGCTGGAAAAAAGCGACATCCTACCCCCTGGCGGGGGACGGAAAAGCCCGCACGTAGGGCACGGGTACCGGCGTGTCGGTGTGCAGCTCGGTGGCCGCCCGCAGCGCGAAGTACGGGTCGCGCAGCAGCTCGCGCGCCAGCAGCACCAGGTCGGCCTGGCCGCTGGCTATGAGCGTGTTGGCTTGCTCGGGCGTGGTAATAAGACCCACGGCGCCGGTAAGAATCCCGGTATCCGCTTTGATTTTTTCGGCGTAGGGCACTTGGTACAGGGGCACTACCTTGGCCCGGTCGGGCATTCCAAACCCACCGGCCGAGGCCGTCACCACGTCTACCCCGTGCTGCTGCAATGCAGCCACCAGCCGCACCGAATCGGCCAGGTGCCAGGCGTGCTCTTCATCCGAAAAATCGACAGCCGAGAGGCGCACCAGCAGCGGCATACCGTCGGGGATGACGGCCCGAACCGCATCCACCGCCTCAACCAGCAGCCGGATGCGGTTTTCAAAGCTACCCCCATACGCGTCGGTGCGGTGGTTGGTCAGCGCCGAATAAAACTGGTGAAACAGGTAGCCGTGCCCCGCGTGCAGCTCAATGGCATCGAAGCCCGCCTGCACAGCCCGCGTGGCAGCCTGAGCAAAGTCGGCCACCAAGTCGGCTATTTCGGTCAGGGTCAGCGCCTCGGAAGTGTGCTGCTTGTCGAGTGCCACGGCCGAAGCGCTCTTGGTAACCCAGCCGCCTTCGGCGGGCGGCAGGTAGTGAAAGCCCGCCGCGGGGTGCGCGTGGCTGCCCTTGCCGCCCGCGTGCCACAGCTGCACGGCTATTTTGGCGCCCTGCGCCTGCACAAACTGCACCACCGGCCGCCAGGCCGCCACCTGCGCCTCGTTCCACAAGCCGGTATCAAACAACGTATTGCGGCCCTTTGGCGATATGGCCGTGGCCTCGGTAATCACCAGCCCTACCCCGCCCACCGCTCGGCTACCCAAGTGCACTAGGTGCCAGGCACCAACCAGGCCCTCAGGACTGAGATACTGCTGCATGGGCGACATAACCAGCCGGTTTTTTAGCAGCAAGCCGCGAATTTGTAGCGGCGAAAACAACGCGACGCTCATTGTATAGAATAATGGTAGAGAATTTCGCTTTAGCAACAAACGAGTGATTTGGCCACTAAGCGGCTAGCATCTTACTCTTGCAAACCTATGGGCCCCCAGGATTACCCTAGCGGTAAAAAAGCTGGAATTACCGGTACTTTTAAGGCGAAAGTGCTGGTCGTTGGCCGCCTCGGCTAGCGCGCGGGCGTACTTCGCGGCCCTTACTCTTTATGCGCCTGCGTACTTATTTACTCGCCCTAGTCCTGCTCGACACCTTGGGGGCGGCCCGAGCCGAGCCCATAACTCCGTTGCTGGCACCGCCGAAGGCGGCCCAGCTGCGTGCTCAGCTGTGGCGCACCCCGGGCGGGCCTACCCGCCTGGGGCTGCTGCTGCAACTGGCCGATGACCTAGTGGCCCGGCATGAAGAGCTGGCCACGCCCCTTGACAGCGCCGCCAGCTACGGGCGGCAGGCCCTGGCGCTGAGTACCCGGCTCGCCGACCCGGCCGGCCGCATCCGCAGCTGGTATGTGCTGGGCCAGTTGCCGGGGGCGAGCAGCGCTGCCGACACTACTGGCCGGGCCGAGCTGCGCCAGGGCCTGCGGCTAAGCCAGCAGCTACCCAGCCCGGCGCTCGAAGCGGCCGGCTGGTTCTACCTGGCCAGCAGCTACCCACGCACCACGGCCGGACTGCCGCGCAAGCTGGCCAGCTACGCCCGCGCCGCTACGCTATTTGAGCAAGCCGGCCGGCCGCTGGAGCACGCCTACGTGCTGAAAACCATGGCTGATATGCACCTGCTGCAGGGCCACTCGGGACAAGCCGAGCAAGAGTTGCTACAGGTGCTGGCCCTGTACCGCGCTGCTGGCCACCGCGAGCTGCACTACACCTACGACCTGCTGCGGGGCGCTACCCGGCAGGTGGGCAACTACCAGGCGGCCCTGCGCTACGGCCTGGCCGCCGTGGAAAGCGCCCAGGCCACCCACGACACCACCTCGATTACCTATTTATACGCCAGCTTAGCGGGTATTTACAAGGAGCTGAACCAGCCTGACCAAGCCCTGGCCTATTACCAGCGCGCGCTACGCCACGCTCGCCTGGGGCAGTCGGCGGCGGGTATAGCCATTACGAGCGTGGCCATCAGCCGCTTGCTGCTCAGCCAGCACCAGCCCGGGCAAGCCCTGCGGTTTTTGCAAACCCTGGCCGGCAACCCTCATGCCACCAACTCGGCGGTGTACCTCAGCTGCCTCGTCGACTGCTACGTGGCCCTGGGGCGCTATTCGGTGGCCGAGCGTAGCCTGCGCCAGTTGCTGACTCAGGCCAAGCAGCCGGCTACCGACGACATGGCCCGGCTAAACGCCCATCTCGCGGCGGGAAAATTTTACCTGGCCACTAGGCGCTACGCCGAGGCCCGGCCACAGCTGCAGCAGGCCCTGGAGCTGTGCCAGTCGGCGGGCTACTTGCTGCAAGCGGCCAGCCTGCACCAACTGCTATTTAGGGCCGACTCGGCGCAGGGGCAGTTTCCGGCGGCCATCGCCCACTTTCAGCAGTACAAGCGCCTGAACGACTCGGTCTTCAATGCCGCCCGCAATCAGCAGCTGGCCAGCCTCGAAATCCAGTACGGCACTCGCCAGAAAGAGCAGAATATCGCCCTGCTTACCAAGCAGAGTCTGTTGCAACAAACCCGCTTGCACCAGCGCGAGCAGCAGCGCAACGCCTTGCTAGTGGGGGCCGGGCTGCTGCTGCTGCTGCTGGGCCTGGGCTACAACCGCTACCGTCTCAAGCAGCGCAGTAACCGCCTGCTGCGCGCCCAGCAAGCCGAGATAGCGCAGCGCAGTCAGGAGCTGGCGCGCCTGCTGGCCGAGCAGCGTGAGCTGCTAAGCGAAAAGGAATGGATGCTGCGCGAAATCCACCACCGCGTCAAGAATAATCTGCAAGTAATTGGCAGCCTGCTGCATACCCAGGCCGACTACTCGGCTGACCCCGCCATCCAGGCCGCCCTCGAGCAAAGCCAGTACCGGGTGCAGGCCATGGCCCTGCTGCACCAGCACCTCTACCAGGCCGACCGCGTGGGCCGGGTGCCGCTGCCCACCTACGTGCAGGAGCTGGCCGCGCACCTGCTCGATGCCTTCGATGCCGCGGCCCGCGTGCGCCTGCACCTCGACCTGGCACCGCTGGCCCTGCCCGTGGCCGTGGCTACCCCGCTGGGCCTGGCCCTCAACGAGCTGCTTATCAATAGTATGAAGCACGCCTTTGGCCCCGGCCAGCCCGGCACGCTCACGCTCACCGGCCAGCTGCTCGCCCCCAGCACCTACCTGCTCAGCGTGGCCGACGATGGCCAGGGCCTGCCGCCCGACTTCGACCCTAGCCACACCCACACGCTGGGCCTCACGCTGGTAACGGGCCTCAGCCGCCAGCTCGACGGCGAGTTTGCGCTGCTGCCCAACCCCGCTGGCCGGGGCACGGTGGCCCACCTGCGCTTCCTGGTGGCTAGCCCGGCGACAGCTTCGGTAGGTGTAAGTGAGGGGTTGGGATAATCCGCTGATAGTACCGGTAAAGCCGGTTTTTTTACCGTTTGGGGCCCTGGGTAGCCGGGTAGTTTTGCAGCGCCAGCGTCACTGCGCGGCACCCTGCGGCGGGTGGCTTGGCCAGTATTTACTCTTACTTACCATACAGCGCTATGCCTAAAATCACGGTAAAAGACGGCACCGAAATCTACTACAAAGACTGGGGCACGGGCCAGCCTCTGTTCTTCCACCACGGCTGGCCGCTGTCGAGCGACGACTGGGATGCGCAGTTGATGTTTTTCCTCACCAAAGGCTACCGCGTTATCGCCCACGACCGCCGCGGGCACGGCCGCTCGTCGCAGGCCCCGACTGGCCACGACATGGACACCTACGTGGCCGACGTAGCTGAGCTAACCGCCCACCTCAACCTGCAGGGAGCCGTGCACATCGGCCACTCCACGGGTGGCGGCGAGGCCATCCGCTACGCCGCCCGCGCCGAGCCGGGCCGCGTGGCCAAGGTGGTGCTCATCAGCGCCGTAACGCCCCTGATGCTGCAAGGTCCGACTAATCCGGACGGAGTACCAATGTCGGTATTCGACGAAATCCGCGAGGGCACGGCTACCAACCGGGCGCAGTATTTTCAGGATTTTACCCTCCCCTTCTACGGCTACAACCGCGAGGGCGCCACCATCAAGCAGGGCATCCGCGACAACTGGTGGCGGCAGGGCATGAACGGCGGGGCCAACGCCCACTACTACGGCATCGCCGCCTTTGCCGAAACGGACTTTACCGACAACCTTCAAAGCGTGGACCTGCCCGTGCTGGTGCTGCACGGCGAGGACGACCAAATTGTACCGTTCCACGTGTCCGGCGCTAAGTCCATCAAGCTGCTCAAGCACGGCAAACTTATCTCATACCCCGGCTTCCCCCACGGTATGCCCGCCACGGAAGCCGCAACCATCAACGCTGATTTGCTGGCGTTTATCAAGGAGTAGGAATCGGTTTTCATTGACGCAAAAGAGCTGCCTTCTTGTTAAGGCAGCTCTTTTGCGTTGTATTGGGAGTGGAACCCAGGTATAGCGCGGACTACAAAGTCCACGCTACTTCTCACCGCACGCCCAGCTTCTTCATGCGGGCTTCGAGGGTAGTGGGCTTGATGCCCAGCAACTCGGCAGCGCCGCCGGTACCGCGCACGCGGCCGGCAGCCTGGGCCAGGGCGGCCACGATAACCTCGCGGGCAGCGTCGGCGAAGGGGCGTACCGGGGGCGCGGTGGCGGGCGCAGGGGCAGCGGCGGGGGCCAGGGCCTCGGCCAGCGCCAGGGTAGGCGAGCGGGCCATGATGGCGGCTCGCTCCAGCACGTGCTCCAGCTCGCGCACGTTGCCGGGCCAGGGGTAGGCCAGCAGCTGCTGCGCGGTGTCGGCGGCCAGGCCGGTGAGGGGCTTGCCCAGCTTTTTGGCGAAGCGGTGCAGGAAGTGCGTGGCCAGGGGCAGAATGTCTTCGGGGCGGGCGCGCAGGGGCGGCACGGCCAGCGGAAACACGTTGAGGCGGTAGTAGAGGTCGGAGCGAAAGCGGCCCGCAGCCACCTCCTGCTTGAGGTCGCGGTTGGTAGCGGCCACGATGCGCACATCCACCGCGATGGGGTGGCGGCCGCCCACGCGCTCAATCTCGCGCTCCTGCAAGGCGCGCAGCAGCTTGGCTTGCAGCTCCAGGGGTAGCTCGCCGATTTCGTCCAGGAAAATGGTGCTGCCGTCGGCCAGCTCAAACTTGCCCAGGCGCTTGTCGGTCGCCCCGGTGAAACTCCCTTTTTCGTGGCCAAATAACTCGCTCTCAATTAGGTGCGGGGGCAGGGCGGCGCAGTTCACCTTAATAATGGTGCGGGCGGCGCGGGCCGACAGCTCGTGCACGGCCCGCGCCACTAGCTCCTTGCCGGTGCCGGTTTCGCCGGTTATCAGCACGGTGGCGTCGGTGCCCGCCACCAGGCCCAGGCTACTGAAAAGTGCCTGCATGGCCGGGCCGGTACCGATGATTTCGCCGATGTTGTAGGTGGTGCGAATTTCCTCGGCCAGGTAGGTATTTTCCAGCGCCAGCTGCTGCCCCAGGGTCTTGATGCGCTCGAAGGCCAGCAGGTTTTCGAGGGCCAGGGCCAGCGGGCGGCTCAGCTCTTGCAGCAGGCGCAGGTCGCGGGCAGTGTAGGCATAGGGGGCGCGGCTGGCCACCACCACGGCCGCCACGGGCCGCCCCTGCACGGCCAGCGGCACGTACATGGAGGAGCGCAAGCCCAGGTACTCGCCGTAGCGCCGGGCCACCAGGTTGCGGGCGCGCCGGGTTTCGCCGGCCTCGCCCACGTTCAGGGTGGGCTGCTGCATCAGGGCTTCCAGCTCTAGCGTAGCCTGCTGCCAGGCCAGCCGGGCGGCGGCATCGGGCAGGTGCACAAACTCGGCAGCGGGCAGCAGCCGGAAGCTGCCATCGGGCTGGCGGCTGGCGTGAATGCCGTCCTGCACAATGCCCAGCACGCGGTCGACGCCGTGGAGCGTGAGCAAATCAAGGGGCAACACCGGCTGCAAGGCCTGGGCCACGGCCGGGGCAATGGCTTCCAGCTCGCGGCCGTTGCGGAAGGCGCTGACCAGGGCCAGCTCGGCCACTTTCTGGCGGCGGCGGGCGTCGATTTCCTCACAGACCAGCAGGTTGTCGAGGGCCAGGGCCAACTGGGGTAGCAGCAGCGCCACGGTGGCGTACTGCTCGGGCGCAAAGGCAGTGGAGTCGGGGCTGGCCAGCTGCAAGCTCGTGAACGAGTGGCGCTTGAGCAGCACCGGAAACGCGGCCAGCGCCCGCGCCCCAAACGCTTCGCGGGCGGCGCGGGCCGTGCGCTGGGTGCGGCACAGCTCCTCAAACGCCGCCCCGGTGAAGGTGCCCGTCTGCTCGCCTACTTCATCGGGCGGCTGCTCGGTGAGGCGCTGCAAAAGCGCGTCGGGAGCGTCGGGACCCAGGAGCCGCAGCGGGGGCACTTTCTCGAAAACGCCAGCCGCGTTCTTGTGCAGTACCACCCAGTAAAACGCCTGCTCCTCGGGTAGCCCAATGCGCAGACTCAACAAGGTGAACGGCACCAGCCGGTCGAGCTGCGTGGCAATGGCCTGGCACAGCTCATCACGGTCGTACAGGCGCGCAATGTCGTTGTTAACAGCCACTTGCAGTTCGCGCTGCCGGCGTAGGCGGGCCTCTTCGCCGTGGGCGTGGCGGTAGCGGGCCAGCTCGAGGGCGGCGAGCACGTCTTTCTCCCGAAAGGGCTTGTTGAGAAAGCCCAGCGGCTGCGTGACATGCGCGGCAGCCAGCACCTCGTTGTTGAGGTTAGCGGAGAGAAATACGAACGGAATCTGGCGTTCGTGCAGCCAGCCGGCCAGGTCCAGGCCACTCTCCGACCCTTTCAGGAAGATGTCGAGCAGCACCACGGACGGCGGGGCACCGGCCAGTAGCTGCCGGGCTTCGGCGGCTGTGGCCGCCAGCCCCAGCACGGCGTAGCCCGCCCTGGTGAGCCGCCGCCGCAGGTCATCGGCCACAATGAACTCGTCTTCGACAATCAGCACGGTGGCTAGTGGCTCGGCCGGGGAGGAAGGAAGCGACATAGGACGAAGTAGGTAGGGCGTGGGGCAATGCGCAGTAGCGTGAATTTGCAGTGCTCTTGCCGATGGTGTAAAGTCATTTCTAGCGCGAACTGGTCGCCGGACTATCACTAACCAACTCCAAAATATGCCTCCAATATAATGGGCACTCCAACATAATGGAGGTTACGTGGCCAACTGCTTTCCTCGAAAAACCTCAATAAATACTTGACAATAAATAAGTTAAATATAAAAAGGGCTAGCTCTCGAGAAGCTGGCACCGTCCTGGTAAAAGGTTAAAACCTCACCTTCTCCTTCGCTCCGTGTCTGTCTCAGCCATTTTACCTACCGAGCCGCTGCGCATTGCGGAGTGGGTAGCCACTGCGGGCAGGCTTCCGGCCCCTCCCAGCGGCTGCCTGGCCCTGCTGCTAGTGCGCGAAGACGTTGGCATCTGCCGCGATGCCCAGGGCACCACCCTCGCGTGCCAGGCCGGCACCTTGCTGCTGCTTGGTCCCGCCGATTGCTGGCAGTTCGATACCCAGCACCCCGCCCGTCTGGCGTGGCTGTGCTTCTCATTAGACCACCTGGCTAGCCAGACCACCGGCCACCCCCAGGCCGCCGACTGGCAGCTGCTGCGCGCGCGCGGTACCGCCCTAGGGGCCGCCGGCCACTTGGCGGCTACCAAGGTACCGCCCGCATTGCTGGCTTTGTTCGCCCTGCTGGTTGATTGCTACGCCGGGTGCCCCGGCGTGGCCTCCGATTCGCTGGCTGGGCCCTTGGCGAGCACCGTGCTGCGGGCCGTGGGGCCACTGTTGGCCCCGGACCAGCCCGGCCCGGCCGCTACCCACGCGGCGGGGGTGGTGCGGCAGGTGCTGGCCTACATTCGGCGGCACGCGGCGGTGCCGGGGCGGCTGCACCTGGGGCACCTGGCCCAGGAGTTTGCGTATTCGCCCTCGCACCTGAGCGCGTTGTTTCGACAGCACATGTGCGAGCCGCTGCACCAGTACATCGTGCGCCACCGCTTGCAACTAGTCGAGAATCAGCTGCAAGCCAGTGTGCTCACCGTGTCGCAAATCGCCGACGAGCTGGGCTTTGTGGATGTGTGCCACCTCAACAAGCAGTTTAAGAAGCGCTACCACCTCACGCCCACCGAGTACCGGCGACAGCGCGGCCGCCTTGGCTCCCTGAGTTATGCCTAGTGTTCGCACGCTGGAGTACGCACCCGCTACGGCAGCGTAGCGGCTTTCCCCGAGCGGGTTGCGCCCGGAATGGGTCCCACCGGCACCTTGCAAGAACTGGCCCTAGTCAACTGATTGATTTTCAATTTTCCGGCTTCTTAACCCCCATTTTCAACCCACCCTTTTTCGCTGTTTAAGTACTATGGAACCTCGTATTCTAGGCTTGCACCACGTCACGGCCATTGCCGGCCACGCGCCGCGCAACTACGACTTCTACACCCGCGTGCTGGGCCTGCGGATGGTGAAGAAAACGGTCAACTTCGACGACCCCGGCACCTACCACTTTTACTTCGGCGACGAAACCGGCTCGGCTGGCACCATCCTCACGTTCTTCCCCTGGGAGCACATTACGGCCGGGCGGCGCGGCACCGGCCAAGCCACCGAAATCGGTTACTCGGTGCCAGCGGGCAGCTTCGATTTCTGGATGCAGCGCTTTGACGCTAATGGTATTACCTACAACAAGCCGAGCGAGAAATTTGGCGAGCGCTACCTCACTTTCCTCGACCCCGACGGGCTGAAATTCGAGCTGATTGAGTCGAAAACGCCCGACACCCGCACCCCCTGGACGACGCCCGAAGTGGGGGCCGCCGTGGCCACCCGCGGCTTCCACACCGTCACGCTCACGCTGGCCAGCACCCAGGCCACAGCCGAAATCCTGACCGACGTATTTGGCTATACGCTGCTCGAAAAGCACGTCAACCGCAGTCGCTACGTGACCGATACCGTGCCGGGCGGCGCGCAGTACATCGACCTAGTGGAGGCCCCCGGCGAGGCCCGCGCCATCACGGCTGGCGGCTCGGTGCACCACATCGCCTTTCGGGTGAAGGATGACGAGGCTGAGCTGTATTTCCGCCAGAAGCTTGTGGCGCGGGGCTTGCAGCCTACCCCGCAAATTGACCGCGACTACTTCCACTCCGTGTACTTCCGCGAGCCCGGCGGGGTGCTCTTCGAAATTGCCACTGATAACCCCGGCTTCGCCGTGGATGAGCCGTTGGCCGAGCTGGGCACCCACCTCATGCTGCCCACGCAGCACGAGCACCTGCGCCCGCAGTTGGAGCAGCGCCTGCCTAAGATTGGGTAGCGCAGCATATCCCCAGCCCGTCGTGCAAAGTTTCGTGAAGCGTATTTAACGCGCTGGTATGTAATCTGATAGAGACGCCTCACAGAGCGGGCTAGTGGGGTTTGCATTATATTTTCAACTGCTTTCTCAACACTTGCCGCTACGGCTACCAGCGCGGATTCTATCCCTGCATCCTTATGCGTTCAACGAGTCTTCTGCGTGCTTTTTCCCTTGCTTGGCTGCTGCTACGCCTGGCGGGGCCCGCCGCCGCGCAGCCCGCCGCCACGGCCGCTAGCGGCCCGCGACCCCTAGGACAGTTGCAGCAGCAGTTCGTGGACTTGCGCTTCGGGATGTTCATTCACTTCAACATCCCGACGTACCTAAACCAGGACTGGCCCGACCCGGATGCTTCGCCAGCCTTGTTCAACCCCAAAAAGCTTGATGCCAACCAGTGGGCAAAGGCCGCCAAGTCGGCCAACATGACCTACGGCTGCCTCACCACTAAGCACCACAGCGGCTTCTGCATCTGGGATACCAAAAGCACGGATTACAGCGTGATGCACAGCCCGTACAAGCAGGATGTGGTGCGGCAGTTTACGAATGCATTTCGGGCTGAGGGACTGAAGGTCATGCTATACTACTCCATTTTGGACACGCACCACAAGCTGCGGCCCAATCAGATTACCCCCGCGCACATTGCGATGGTAAAGCAGCAGCTAACGGAGCTGCTGACAAACTACGGTAAGATTGAGGCGCTGATTATTGACGGCTGGAACGCGCCCTGGTCGCGCATTTCCTACGACGACGTGCCCTTCGCCGACATCTATACCCTCGTAAAATCGTTGCAGCCCGACTGCCTGGTGATGGACCTCAACGGCGCCAAATACCCGGCTGAAGGGCTGTACTATACCGATATCAAAACCTACGAAATGGGGGCCAGTCAGCGCCTGGCCCCCGGTAGCAAGCGCATACCCTCGCTGGCCTGCCTGCCCCTCAATAGCGCCTGGTTTTGGAAGAATGACTTCCCCACCGTGCCGGTGCGCGACCCGGCCTAGCTGGTGAGCGAAACCCTCGTTCCGCTCAATGAGAACAGTTGCAATTTCATCCTGAACGTGGCCCCTAACCGCTGTGGCTTGATTGACGATAATGCGCTGGCCGGGCTGCGGGAAATCGGCAAGCTTTGGAAAAACCCAGGGTCCACCACGCCGCTCAAGCCGCTCGAGCCGCCCATCGTTGCCAGCAACCTGGCCAAAAACCAAGCGGCCAACTCAAGTTGGAGCGACGACATGAACATCATGGACTTTGCCACTGACGACGACTACCACACCAGCTGGCAGGCCAACAAAACGGTACCGCAGCCGTGGTACGAAATCGACTTTAAGAACGAGCGGAGCTTCAACACCGTCGTGGTGGCTGAGCAGAAAGCCAACATCACGGGCTACGCGCTGGACTACTGAGACGGCGTGGCCTGGCAGCCGCTCTTCGACGGCAATAATGGCAGCCGCATCAAGCTGCACCGCTTCGGCCGGGTGTGGGGCAGCAAGGTGCGCGTGCGCATCAAAGCCTACGACCACCAGCCATCTATTGCCGAGTTTCAGGTGTTTGATGAGCGGCGCTGAGGCCGGACCTTTCCTAACAGCGGTCGCCCTACTAAGCAGGGCGGCCGCTGCTTTATTTGTCAGTCGAGCTGCGTGCCGAGTGGGTTGGCGCAGGGCTTAGTACTCGCGCAGGTCTTCGTCTACGTAGCACCAGGCCCAACGCTCGCCGGGCTGAGCAGAAGTCATAACAGGGTGCTGAGTAGCATGAAAATGTTTGGTAGCGTGGCGGTTGGGCGAGTCGTCGCAGCAGCCCACGTGGCCGCAGGCCTGGCAGATGCGCAAATGGACCCAGGTGCTGCCCATTGCCACGCACTCGGGGCAAACGTGCTGGGTATCGTGGCGCAGGTGGTGCGTGTCGAGGGCAGCTAAGTGATGGCACAGCGGGTCCATGGCAAGGTTAGTTAAATGGGTGAAAATAAGGCTGGCGCAAGTACGGCAGCCTTACGCATGGCGCCAATAATGCCGTGGATTTTTACCGCTAATTCGTGGGTTTATACCGTCCTTAAGATAATGGATGATAACGCGTGTAATAATGCCATCCATGTTGCGTAAAAACCTGATTCACATGTAATTAATGAAAGGGTCCTGGGGCAGGCCCTATGTAATGGCGGGGCCAACCATACTAGGGAATTTGCGCGGCATGGAATACGTGGCAGATCGGATGCATGCGCACGTGAGCCCAGCGTTGAGTAATATTTCAGTGGGCGCTCACCGGGTCGGCTGGCCGAAGACAGTCCAAGCTTTTTAATACGTCAAACGTTCGCTCAGCCCGTTTGAGTTGGTCGCGCACTTCCGGGTTCTAGACCAATTTCACGCGGACCACTTCGTCTGTGAACTGTCCTAATGCCGAGCCGCGGTTTTGTGCGGCGGCTTTAGCTGACCAGACATAGGAACTTCATCTTCAATACTAATCGTACTCACGTCGCTTGTCGAGCGACATCTTGTTCTTTTTCGGTCATAACAGCAGGAGTACGCATTCTGCTTTTCTCTGGCACAGCAAAACCACTTTACTACCGGTAGTTTGACCTCTGAGTGGGCTTTTAAGCAGGTAGCAGCCCATCGTATAGGGCACTAAACAGCTCCTTATTAACTGGTTAGTTAGAAAACCTAGCCATCAAATAGTGTTTATACATAAGTAATATTGGCAGACACAAAACATTGATAACTAAAGGTAAATACTCCAATAAGGGCCCCATAATCAACGTATTATTTTTGTAGACATAAGAAAGCCCAACCAATCGGTTGGGCTTTCTTATGTCTACAGAAGTAGTGCTACTGAATATCAAGTCGACGAGCTTCGTCCAGAATAAGCATCCTTACTAAGGAAGATGTGCTTACACCACGCTTTTTGGCAACCTTCTTAGCTGTTTCCAATTCAGTTGCTTCCAGTACCACACTGAGCTGTTTCTTGCCTGTAGCTTCCTGTTTTTCGGCTCTCATACTGCAAATATACCCCCGTTGTACTAGCGTATCGCCACAAAATAATAGGCCAGCAAAACGGTTTAATGGTATTTTTATGGTACATTTGTATTGTTCAAGTCGAACACCTTACCCTAGTAAGCAAAAAGAGGTCAGCCGCTCTAACGACTGACCTCCGATATAGCACCTGTTTGCGCAGGTACTACGGTTGGGTTCTTACAAACCTTACTTCAAAAATACATGGCAAACCATGTAACTGGGATAAGTATGCTTATGAGCGTACCCCCATCTTCTCTGGGCGAGCTTCGCCAGCACGTCCTTTTGCCCCTCATCGGCAACCCCCTTTTCAGCGAAGCTGAGCAGCTACGGGCCAACCATTTCGTCCACGAAAGCGAGGATATCGCCCGTCTTACCCGCTGGGGCGCAAGCGTCCTAGCCGAAATCGCCCGGCGTCAAGCTGAAGCTGCCCGCCAGCGCCGCGACCTCGCCACGGGTACCACATTACATCAGCTGGGTTCCATCAGCTTCCGCAGTCACCGCTCCCGCCTGCGCCAGGCCGCCCCGAGCTGGGTACCCGGTGCTTGCTTCCCCGACCGGTCCGACCGCCGGGCCGGTACGTTCGACCGCCGGGCCATCGCCAGCTTTCAACCGGCCGACTCGCTCACCTTTGCCGACCTACTTAGCCAGCCAGCACGATGAGCTACCGCCGCGACCTCAAGCTGCTGCGCCGCGCCCAGCAGCAGGCCAAGCACCAATTGCGTCAACTCGCTGAGCTAGAAATCACGGGCTTAACCGCCGTGACACTCCACGCGCATACTCAGCAGGTAACAATTACCCTCGCTTCCGCCACGGGGGCTCCTTTTACGGATACGCTGCGGGAGGCGCTGCGCGAACGTCGGCAGGCGCTGCAAGTCGAAGCCCGCCAACTCCTGCTTACCTGGCTGGAAGACGCGCGGCTACGCGAGCGCCCCGCCTCGGCCGCCGGCCCGCCGCTGCCCTAGCAGCTTCCCGACCCTACTGAATACGTCCCGCGGCTGGCTACCCAGCGGCTGGTCCCCGCGTGTCCTTTTGCTACTTACTGCTTCCTATTTATGCTTTCCCCCACCCCCTCGCCCCTACCCTATCGGCAGGCGACTACCGCCCAACGCGCTCAGGTAATACACTACCTGCAAGCGCGATTAGTCCACCACTTTCCGACCCTATCGGAACACGCCAGGGCCCCCGTGCTGTCCCGCGCCCTGGCTGAATTTTGCCCCGACCTGTGGTATACCGATGACCAAGTGGCGCTGGCCCCCCTGGAGCTACGGCAATTCGTGCAGCACGTGGCGGCCAGTGCCGAGATTCCCGCCCTGGACCCGCCCATCTATGACCAGTCCAGCCAGTGTCTGATGCAGTATGTGCTGCACAACAGGGAGTTATTCGTCTGGGTATTGCCGGAGTTGGAGGCCAGCACCAGTTCCTGCGGCCCCCGCTTGCTGACGCTGCTACGCCGGGTAATGCAGCCGCCATTGGTGGCCCAGCAGCTCAGCCAGGCCTGGCGCTGGGATGTGCCCGGGGGCCCGGCGTTGCCGCGGGGAATACCCGGGGGCGGGCCCGCCCCCGATAGCCCCGAGGTGTACCAGCGGCTGCGGGCCCTGGAGCAGGCCAGCCAGCGCGTCATCACCTCGCAAACCGACTCCCAACTACTGGATGGCCCGCCTAGCCCGCCCCCGCAAAGCTGACCAGTTCGGCTAGCGGAATCTCCAGCGCCTGTGCTAGCGAAACGAGCACGTCCAGGGTCACGGAGTAGCGCGCCGTCTCAATGCGGTACACCGTGGGCTTGGACACGTCGGCCTCGTCGGCCAACGCCTGCTGGCTCCAGCCCCGCGCCTCGCGCAGCTGGCGTAGATGCTGCCCGAAGGCCTGCAAAACCACCTCATTTTTCACCCCGGCAAGCTGAAGCTAAAAAGCAGCGCCCCTGTAATCACATGTGACTTCTTTTAGACTTTCTCCGCTACCTTGCGGCCGTTCGCATCCTGCCTCTCCCCTGCTACCATGACCCCTTCCCCCGACCCAACCCCCCGCCGCATCCCCTACACCCAGGCAACGCCGCACCAGCTTTCCCGGGCCCTGACCTACGCCATAGCGGCCCTGTCCGAGCACTTTCCCACCCTGAGCTTTACGGACTGGGCTAACGGCCTGCTCGGGCTTAAACCCGATGTATGGGTGAGCGGGGACGCCGTTTCGCTCGACGACCAGGCCCTGCAACACCTGACCCAACGACTGGCGGCCGCCGAGGAGCTGCCCAAGTTGGACCCAGCCAGCTATCCGGACCGGGGCGACTACCTGTCCAAACGTCTCTACAACTATCAGGACGAGGCGCTGGACGCCCTGCCGGATATCGCCGCGAACCCGTTGGCCTACGGCAGCCGCGTCTTTAACCTGGTGGTGACCCTGGCGCTGGGCAACGCCGTGGCCGATGCGGTCTTCCACGCCACGCACCAAGGGAGACCGGGCCGCCCCGGCACCGAGGACTCGACACTGGCCCGCGCGACGGTGCACGAGCAGGTGCGTGCGCTGCGTTGCGCCCGGGGGGAAGTTGGCTATCCGTAACTCTTCGCTGGCCCGGCGGGCGCAGCCAGTGGCTTACCCGCATTCGTTGGGTGCCGGCTACGCCGGCGCTCCCACATTCTCACGTCTTGGCAGCTCCGTTTGCGCTGGCCAACGTGACTGGCTTTCCCTGCGCACCAGTCTAAAACGTTGAGCCTCGGCAGCTGAGTCGGGATACCACGCTGGCTGAGTCGGTCAGCGAGTACCCTTCGGATTGCGGTCAATGGCTTACCTGTCCGGTCCCATCGGCCGCTCAGGCTACTGAGTAAATGGCTTAGCAGCCTGGAGGAACCACTTGCGGGAGCCACTTCTAGGCTTAGAAGTGGGCAGGCGAGGGCTCCATAAAACCGGACGCCTCCCCACAGCGGCTCAGATGCTGCCAACTACTTACTCCTTTTTTCTTCCTGCTTGCTTTTTAACGCCGATGCCTTCTTCCCGCTCCTTACCCGTAGCTTCTGCTACACTGCTTATCTTGACCGGATTCCTACTATACAGTTGCTCCTCGCCGAGCCCAACCACGAATGAAACGGCGCCGGCCGCTGAGGTTACTCCGCAGCCATCCCGCCAGTTCCCGTTCGGCGGCAAAGTCGATTCGCTCGATGGCATCGCGGGCCATACCTTCGGCCAGCCATTGAGCGCCTTCCCCAAGATGCGGCTCCTGCCTCCCACGCCGGGCAGGCTGACGCGCACCTATGAGTATGAAGGCAGCGAAGGCTGGTTCGGCAAGCATCACCAGCAGGTTCGCACGCAGTTCTACTATTTTCTGAACGGCAAATTCTGCCGCTTCATGGCCCTGGGCGACCCGACCGTGCTGCGGCCGAAAGCCACCTACCTGTTCGGGCCCGGCCAGGCCGAGGGTAAGTACCGCCTCTTCTGGGAAGGCAGCCGGGCGCGAGCCGCTTACAGCGAGCAGGCCAGCGGCATGGGCATGGAAGGCCAGCTCGATGTACTCAGCAAGACGCTCGAAGCCGAGCAGGCGGCCCAGGCCCAAGCCAAATTCAAGGCTGAAAATGCACAGTAGTATCGGCGTCAGGCCAAGTTAATCGTTGCTTATCCGCATCTGCCAGCACTTGGTAAGGCCCCTCCACGGGGGTTGAACTGGGCTGGCCGCACCAACTATTCGCAAACGTGCAAAAGCGTACTCGTGCTGGCCGCCAGCACTGCGAATCTGCTGCCGAAGGCTGGGTTATGCGTTGCGTAGTGGTCGAATAGCTTTCTCAAATCCCTTGTTCATTACCCGCACTCGCTTGCGCCTGCTTTGTAGCTACTTGCACAGCGCCCATGTAACGCGCATCTTTATTCTGCTTACTCTCCTGCACTTCTATACTAGTCGAATTATTCACACTGTCTAGAACATTATTGATTGCGTCAATACTCGGCGCATACGTATGGTAGCTTACCTGCATAGTCATAAGCCCCCGCTCATCCCGCTGGATTTCGCCTACATGCGCCCCTACGCTGCGCAAGTCCTTCGCAATCGTATTGGCGCGGGCCTGCCCCGCGGTTGAATCATCAATCAGCACGTGCGCCTGATTAAATTGCCCTTCGCGGTCAGGCCACTGGACATTGTCCGCTTTAGGCGCACTAGCCGGCTGGTGTAAAGGATGCTGCTGCTCCTGTATTCTACTTTTACTGGATATCCGTACGTCCTCAAGCACCTGATTGACTTTCGCTAAACTAGTGGTAGCCGGGTCAAAAGAGTATGGAAGTAAGGGGACCTCCTGGCGACCCGGTATTGGGGGCACTAGCTCACCTACAGTGGCCCCTGCTGCGAGCAATGCCGCCCGAACAGCGTTCAGACGCTCCTCACTCGTTCTCTTCTCAGTGGCCTCCATCTGGATGATGCCGTGTTGCCAGGCTCCTTCGTCTACCTTGTTTACGACTGGAGCAGTCTCCACAACTGGTGCAGCTACTGCGGTAGTGGCTGGCCGGTCTGGTAAGGCAGTAATCAGTTTCTCCGCCAGCGACGTCGCGGGCAGTTGCTGCACTACTTTTTCCGATGACTGCGGGGGCTGCGCAATCGGTGGACCTACCACCGCTGGTACTGCTGGTATAGCCGGGCCAATTGGTAAGCGGTTGGCAGTTGAGGTAGCAGGGTACGTTAGCCCTACTGGTGGCTTACCCGCTGTTGGGCCAACGGACGTAACGGGCGGCTGGGCAGGGGCTGCTACGACCGGTACGACTGGTTGATTCTTTTGCGCTGGCGCGGCAGTGGGCGAAAGCGGGCCGGCGGCTAGGTCTGGCGCTGGGGGTAGCCCGGCGCTGGCGGAAGGAGGCAGTTGCTTGCTTACTCCAGGGGTAGCTGTCGGGGACGGGGACGCAATAATCGTTTCCGCCTGGGCAGCTACTGCTTGGCGCGGCACAACTAGTGGGGTAATTTCAAGTGGCACCTGAGTGACTAGCCTTTCTTCCACTACAACTGGCACCACCGGTAGCTGCTGAAGGGGAAGGGAAACAAGGGGAGTCCCTGGTACGGCTGGGGGTGCAACCGGTTCAACAGCTGGAGAGATGGCCAGCTGCTGTCTCGAAATTGGCATAGAGACGGTGGGGTTCTCCTCAACCAAAGGGCTTACTTCTTTTTGCACTTTATCGGTATCGCTGTCTTTCTTTTTCGCCAAGAGCTCGCTGCCAAATGGATTGGTTTTCGCTATTGCCTCGTAGGTAGCCAGCCGCTCCTTAGCTGCTGGAATCGTCTCATACTCCAGTTCAGCAAATCGGGTAAAGTCACTCTCCTGAAAGGCCCGATTTGCCTGCTCTCTGTAGGTAGCGAGCAACTCCTTTTCTCGTTGGAAAGCGGCTACCACGGCCACTGCCTGTTTCATTAGGCGGTCTTGCCCGGTCGTGTCCGGCTGAGCAACTGCATTGACTTCTTCACCCTCAGCGTTTTTTCTTGCTAGCGTCGCAGCTAGGGTCTTCACCGCCACGGGTGACTGCCCAGTTGCGACCTCCGGCAGCTTAATCAACTCAGCCTTCTCAGGTGAAGTCGGCAATATACCCGAACCTGTACCCAGGTCTATCAACGCCAGTGGTAAGGAAGCAGTCGTGATTTCCAACGTGACGGCAGCCTGTTGCTTCAGTTCGTTTGCAGCCAGCTGCTTGTCGATTCCCGCCGAGCTCAGGTGACGCCCTAGCTCACTGCCTTTAAATTTATAGCCGTCTTTTTCGAAGCTGATACCCGTCGCTTTACCCGCCTTATCGAAGCGTTCCTCTATCCCGATTCCGGTCGCTCGCAGGGCGGCTAGTAGGTGCGGGCGCTGCGTCTCGGTGTCCATTGCCTGGTTGACCGTGGTCAGCATTTTCTGCCGCGCTAGGTCTATGCCGCGGAGCCGCTCGGGATGTTGCAGCTCCGGTCGCTGCCCCTTAGTGGGAGTGAGCTCGTGCTCCGCTATCAGCTCTTGCAGCGCCAGCTTGGAACGATAAAAATTTCGCCCATCATCAATGGTTTTGCCATCGTAGCCCACGCGATTGGCGATGATGTGCAGGTGCTGATTGTCGGGCTGGTCATGATGTCGGACGATAACATACTGCGTCTTGTCCAGCCCCATTTTTTGTAGATACCCCTCGGCGATGGCCAGCATTTTGGCACTGTCCAGCCGGGCCGCGTCGTCCGGATTGAAGCTCAGAGACGTGTGCCACACCGGATAGCCCAGCTTTGGATTGACGGCTTTTCCCAAATTAAAATCACTTATCATCTCGGCCGCGCTCTCCTCACTCACGCCCGACGATGCCAGAATTTCCGCCTGCTTATCCGCCGGCTGGTCACGGCGGCCGGTGTACTGGTAGCGCACCAATCCATCGAAACTTTTACCTATCGTAGTCCGACTAACCATGTCTGCTACTTACTAAAAGCGTTGACTTGTTCCCGAACTTTCTTAGCTAGGTCCACCAATGCCGTTGCGTGCGCAGCATACCCATCCCGGTTGGCAAGCCTAGCTACCTGGTTCAGATTAGCGGCCATTCCAGCTAAGTCCCGCAGTTGCTTCCGCTCTTCTTCCGAGAGTCCTTGCTTCGTCAGTTGGCCCATTCGCTGCTGCACTCGTTTTGTGCCATCACCATCAATCAGCCACCGTATTGCCAGAGAAACCGAAATACCCAGCCTATCAGCAGCCGCGTGTAATCGGTCATGGCACGCAACCGAAACTAGTGAGCTAACGCACTTGAGTTCTTCCTTGTTTTCTAGTTTCGGCCGCCCCCCTTTATGCTTGTCTTTCTCTTTCGGCTCAACAGATAGCAGAGCCAGCGCCGCGTATTCACTTTTCGTTTTGCGCTTACGCTTCGCCTTCATATCCACCGGTTGAGTTACCGGTGGTTCCGACGCTAAAGTTGGGAAAGAAACGAGCGACATTTCTTTCGCTTGCACTTGTCTCACCGATGCTTTCCGACCTTCGAAAATGAAGATGAGCACTGAAGAATGCAAGGAGGAGTAGGGGGTGTTTAGAGACGTCATAAAGCAATAAGAACGGGGACTTTTGCGACCAACGGGAGCAAAAGCAAGACGTTTACCTTTAGGTAAACCTGTCTTGCTCCTTACGCAGGAACGAGACCCGAACGAGAAGCCTCCCCACTGCCTCTTTCTACCCTAGGTCTTCTGAAAGCTACTCAAGCCTTACTCATTTTCCAAATCA